>Ga0056128_1000038_pt1 | contig 65880 bp, 58 predicted proteins | sample WorMetLIZISLAND2_FD_71113 | JGI IMG/M metagenome (GOLD analysis project Ga0056128, IMG submission 71113) | Marine gutless worms symbiont microbial communities from Max Planck institute for Marine Microbiology, Germany - Olavius geniculatus... ... | reverse complement strand
GTCTTAATTGATCGATATTCATAAGATCTCCTTTCGTTTGTTCTTTTAAGGAGATCTTACACCATGGGTGTGACAGATACGGTCACACTAACCTTAAAAATGTAGATAGGCTCGAAATATAAATATAAACAAATTAGACACAAAATTGGCGTTCACTCATGTTTGCGACGTTGATCTCTAATCGTGGATGAATATTCAGAGTTTGAAAATTTGTTTATTGGAGGTAAAATAATGCCGGTTAGTAAAATCGATCTCAATTCCGATGTTGGGGAGAGCTTTGGAAATTATAAACTTGGAATGGACGAAGAAGTTATTCCTTTGATCAGTTCCGCCAATATTGCCTGCGGGTTTCATGCCGGTGATCCGGCCGTCATGAAACATACGATATCCATCGCCCGAAGAAATGGCGTTGCTGTCGGCGCCCATCCGGGATTTCCGGATTTGATCGGCTTCGGCCGGCGTAACATGGACGCCTCCCTGGAGGAGATCCATGATTATGTCCTCTACCAGGTCGGTGCGCTGCAGGCCATGGCCACGGCCCAGAACACAAAGTTGCAGCATGTAAAACCCCATGGCGCGCTTTATACCATGGCGGTTCAAAACAACGACATCTGGGATGCCGTTGCCCGGGCGATTGCAGCTTTAGACTCAAATTTGATACTCTATGTCCTGGCCGGGTCAAACCGCAAAGACCTGGAAGCCATTGGCGCCCGACACGGCATTCGCGTGGCCTTCGAATTTTTCGGTGACCGGGCCTACAATACCGATGGATCTCTGGTATCGCGCAAAGAGCCCGGGGCCGTGATCCATGACCACGAAGCCGTGGCCGAAAAAGTATTGAAGATGGTCACAGAGGGCCGGGTGGTTTGCAAGGACGGTTCTGAAATCGATATGGCGGCCGACACCATTTGCGTTCATGGCGATAATCCGTCCGCCCTAGCGTTGGTGAAGAATATCCGGGAGAGCCTGGAAGCCGCGGGCGTCGAAGTGGCTGCTCCGGAGACGTTTTTATAGGTACTGTTTGGCGATAGACCAATTTGATTGAACACAAATTGACAGTATACCTTATTCGATGTTGGACGTTCGATATTCAATGTTCGACGTTTAATATCATTCTTCGCATTATAGCTTGCTGTTTCGGAAGGTAGAACCATAGCCATATGGCCTCTGGCGGACCTCTGAACCTTGAACCTTGAACCTTGAACCTTGAACCCTGAACCCTGGCCCCTAAACCTTGAATCTCATGTTTCATCATGCTCTACAATAAACCCAAATTCCGTCCCATGGGCGAGCGCTCCCTCCTGGTTGAGTTGGGAGATGAAATCAGTCCCGCCATCAACCAGAGTGTCCAGGAGCTTTTTGTCGGGTTGGACCTGCAGCAGCACCGGGGCATCCTGGAACTGGTGCCCAGCTATCGTTCCCTGCTGGTGATTTGCGACCCGCTGATCCTAACCCTGCCGGAGTTGGAGCAGATCATTGTGGAAACCCTCGACAACTTGGACCGGTCACAACTGCCGGAGCCGCAAACGGTTAAAATCCCGGTTGTATACGGTGAAAATTACGGGCCGGACCTGGTGGACGTGGCCCGATACCACCACCTGACTCCGGAAGCGGTAATCGGTTTCCACACCCAACCGACTTACCGGGTATACATGATCGGTTTCACACCAGGCTATCCTTACCTGGGCGAACTGCCGGACGCGATTGCCACGCCGCGGCGCAACACCCCACGAACCCGTGTCCCGCGGGGATCGGTCGGGATCGCCCAACAACAATCCGGTATTTACTCGGTTGACAGCCCCGGCGGTTGGCAAATCATCGGCTGGACTCCGGTACATCTTTTCGATCCGCAGAGAAATCCGCCCAGCCTGCTGGTCATGGGGGATCGGGTGCAATTTTATGAGATAAGCGCTGAGGAGGCCGATCAATGGCAGCCGGACCTATCCTAGAAATACTGACGCCAGGTACCCTGACTTCCGTGCAGGACACGGGACGGTACGGGCACGGCCGCTACGGTGTCGCACCCAGCGGGGCATTGGATACCTTCGCCTTGCGAATCGCCAATCTTCTTGTCGGCAACCGGGAGGATCAAGCCGGCCTGGAAACCATGCTGCTGGGACCCGGAATCAGGGTTTTAAGGGACACCCTGCTAGCCGTTACCGGAGGCAACCTGTTGCCTCATCGCAACAAACAGCCCTTTGCAATGTGGCAGGCCCACAGGTTCAATAAAGATGATGTCTTATCCTTCAAATCTCCCGTCAAGGGATTAAGAGCCTATATTGCCGTCGGGGGCGGGATCGGCGGACCGTCGGTCATGGGTAGCCGGTCGACCAACCTTCCTTCCGGCTTCGGCGGATTTGAGGGACGGCCGCTCAAAAAAGGTGATTTACTGCTGCCCGAGGGCTCGTGTGGTAACCTGAGTACTGCCGGTCGCAGCTTCAATTTAGATGAAGTGCCGGACTATTCGAACGAATGGACGCTACGAGTGATCTGGGGGCCCCAGGATGACCAATTCCCGGCCGAGAGCCGTGACCTTTTTATAAATGCTTCCTACAAGATGTCGCCCGAGTCCGATCGGACCGGCATTCGGCTCCAGGGACCGGTAATCGAACGCCGAACCGACATTGCCGAGTCCATAATCTCGGAAGGCGTCATCGCGGGGTCAATCCAGATCCCGGGTGACGGCACACCGATTATCATCCTGGGCGAAACGGTAACCGGCGGATACCGCAAAATTGCGACCGTGATTGCGGCGGATCTGCCGTTGCTGGGGCAAATCAAACCCGGCGACAAGCTGCAATTTGAAGCCGTTTCCGGCCAGAGTGCTTATCGCGCCCTGCATGAAATGGAAGACCGCATCAGACGCTTCAAAGATGGGCTGTCCGTCTAGCCGGCCTTGCGGAATTTGAATATTGAACCACCGCAAACGGCCTTGAAGTCGCTTCGTTCCATCCTTATCATAATCTGAAGAATACCGGTTAACAGCCACACGCAATCTTGATCCGCCAGCGGCACAAAACCTTCAATCCTCGACAAGGCATGGTCAGAGAAAAAAACCAAAACGTCTGCACCGGATCATTTACTTCACCCCAACCCGGACAAGCCGGAATTGAAGATTGAAGATTGAAGATTTGTGGCATTCTATCTATTTTATTTCAGAGCCGTCGTCATAACAGCTATAACTAGGTTAATAGATACACAGTCGGAACAACCTGCAATGATATAAATAACAAAAGTTGAATTCAATTCCAAAAGTAAAGGAGGACACCATGGATATCGATGGCTACAAGTTATTTATCGATGGACAGTGGATTGACAAAGATCAAACCTTTTCCGATTTTAATCCGGCCACCGGCGACATCTGGGCCGAGATCCCCAACGGGACCCGCTCGGATGCCGGACGGGCAATCACGGCCGCCGCGGCAGCGCAGGCCGAATGGGCGGCATTGCCCCATGGTCAGCGGGCCGGGTATCTTCTCAAGGCGGCCGATATTCTGGAAAAACGTCAGCAGGATTTTGCCGACGCCCTGATCGATGAAGGTGGATCGTGGATCGGCAAGGGCATGTTCGAAAGCGGGTATGTACCCGGCCTTTTGCGCACTGCGGCTGCGGCCGCTTACCAGGTAACCGGGGAGATTTTGCCGTCCGATCACGGCAAGGTCAGTATGGTGGTCCGGCAGCCGCTGGGTGTCGTATCGGTCATATCTCCCTGGAATTTTCCCTTGCTGCTATCGGCGCGCGGCCTGGCCTTTGCAATGGCGGTCGGCAACACGGTTGTGCTGAAGCCGTCGGAGGAAACACCGGTGGCGGGCGGCTTGTTGATTGCCGAGCTGTTTGCGGAAGCGGATCTGCCGCCGGGTGTGTTCAACGTCGTGAGCTGTTCCCGCGACAATGTCGCCGAGGTCGGCGACGAATTGATCACCAACCCCCTGGTCGGGGGTATCAGTTTTACCGGATCGACCGCCGTCGGCCGCGAGGTGGCCTCCAAGGCCGGCATGATGCTCAAAAAAGCCTGTGTCGAACTGGGCGGCAAGGATTCATTGATAATACTCGAAGACGCCGACATGGAGTTGGCGCTGAATGCCGCGTCTTTCGGCACCTTCATGCACCAGGGGCAAATCTGCATGTCCGTGGAAAAAATCATCGTCGATGATTCCATCGCGGATGAGTTCACCGAGCGCTTCGTGGCCAAGGTCAAAACCCTCAATGTAGGTGATCCGCGTGAGATGCCCAATGTCATCGGACCGATCATCAACCAACGCCAGCTGGATAAGATCCACGGCCAGGTTACCGCTGCCGTGGATCAGGGCGCTGAATTGTTGACGGGCGGCACTTATGAAGGACTGTTCTACCAGCCGACGGTGCTGACCGGAGTCACTCCCGAGATGCGCATTTATAAAGAGGAAACCTTCGGCCCGGTGGCACCCATTATATCGGTCAAGGATGTGGATGAGGCCGTGTCTGTGGCCAATGACTCCGAATACGGTCTGTCAGCGGGAATTATCACGCGGGACGAAGAAAAAGGACTAGCGGTGGCCAATCGCCTGCACACGGGCATGGCCCACGTCAATGACAGCTCCGTCAACGACGAGCCCCACGTACCGTTTGGCGGTGTTAAAAACAGCGGCATCGGCCGTCACGGCGGCAAAGCCTCGGTTGAAACCTTTACCGAATTGCGTTGGCTGACCCTGGAGCGGGGAGGGCGGCATTATCCACCGCCGTTTGTGGTTGCGGCTCAGGGGTGATTCATATTGTCGCAGAAAACCAGGTTCCTTGGGCCAGGTCATAGACAATCGGTTATGACATCTGTCTAAGTTATAAATGGTTTCAGGTGTCAGGTTTCAGGTGTCAGGAACGCCGCCGCCCAAACAAACGGCCGGTCTAATCGAAAAAGAACTTTGTAGCTGTGAGTCTACTGTTTACGAACTGTGGGAGCGGTTTTTAACCGCGATCCCCCGGGTAATCGTGGCCGGCCTGCGACGAGCTCAGCCGAGTCGAGGCCATTCCCACCAACCTTTTACTTTAACCTCGACAAATTTGAATTTTTTTGAAGATTCATGCAAATAAAAAACGAATTCTGAGTCCTGAACCCTTATTGGATTGAGGCTGAAAGTCACCAGCGGTGAAAGAAAATTCAAATCATGAGCGACTCCCATCCAGGGGTCGACTTCAGTTGCCGACACCTGACACCTGACACCTGAACACTGCTTATAAAAGATGCAGCCCTCATCACCCTTCAAGAATGAACCAAAGCTGGGTCCTCACTACCCAGATTTTACTTCCCCCTACGCAGCGTATCCGATGGTCGCTCACCAAATCTTTTTTTATACACTTGAGAAAACCAGCTAAGGCTGATGAAGCCGCAATCCGCAGCAATCGTTGAAACTGACGCATTGTACCGGGCTTTTTGCAGCCGTTCCCGTGCCATATGAAGTCGCTGTTCGGTTAGAAACTCCATCGGCGTGTAATCACGTGCGTTGCGGAAAGCGGCAAAGAGCACACTGCGACTGCAATTGCAAACCCGAATTAAATCCGAAATGGTTACCGGGCGTTGCAAGTGAGCCCGCATGTACTCTTCCGCCTGGCAGACCACTGCGGGGGCGACCATGCAGGTGTGATCCTCATAAAGCTGGTCGATTTTGTTGTGTGGCAAGGACAGCATCGCGGACATCAGGAAATCATCGAAGCTTCTCCGTATGGGCAGAATTTTCATTATTGAGTCATCTCGCGCGAATAGGTTGACCAGATAGTCCATCAGTCCTTTAAGCATTGCTCCGGAACCAGTGGCAACGCTCACCGTCTTATCGAAAATAGGGGCGCCTCGATAATGCCTGGCCGTCAGTGTCTCGAAATGACTCCACAATTCGGATAAGGAAACCCGCAGGTAAAGAATGTCGGATTGCGCCGGACGTTCGACTCGAACCCGGTTGGCAGATGCGATGATAGCAGCCTTGTTTCGGGTAACCACAAGCGGTTGATTGTCGATATCAAGTTTGATTGGAATATTTATGCCCGTGACAAAAAGAGCATGATCCATGTCCTGACCGGTCGTTAATTCAGTTCGGGTTCCGAAATAGTTATACAGCAAAGAAAAACGATCAAAATTTACAGCGTTCAGCTCCAGTCGAAAATTGCTTTGATCATCCACCTGATTTATCTGAACATCCGTAATCGATTGACTGATGCAATACTCCGCTTCTTCCACCTGGCTTGTCGCGATTACCGGAAAACTTGCTAAAGGTTTAATTTTTTCCATTTTAGATGCATGCCGTATTTTTACGGACGAATCGAACAATTGCCGGACTATTCAAACATCAACTCAAATAAGGGTGCTTGCTATTTTATAAACTATCGAAGATTATATGGCAAGTATGATGAATTTCATTAAACAGGGAAGGACTGCAACTTGTTAACACTGAAAAAACTGTTTGTTTACCTGCTGCTGATCATGGCAATTTTTGGATTAAGCGGATGTGAAGAGGGCCCCATGGAGCGTGCCGTTAAGGCGATCGATGAGGCCGCCGAGTATACCGGAGAAGCCGTCGAAGATGCTAAGGAAGCGGTGGAAGATGCCATTGAAGATAAGAAGAATAAAAATAAATAGGTGCTTTAATGCGTTGAGATGTGGTCAAGCAACATTTGAAGAAAGGACAAGAGATGGATCAAACCGACAAAAGTAAGGGAGAGGGTAAGCTGGAGATATCCCGTCGGGATTTCTTGCAGACTGCCGGGATCGCCACCCTGGCAATGGGCTCGGGTGCCCTGTCACTGGCATCCGGGACCGCACAAGCCGAGCAGTCGGCCGCTGAAACCCCAAAGCCCGGGGCACCGGTAAGGCCCAAGCGATACAATGTCCTGTTTATTCTGACCGACCAGGAACGCTACCAGCCGGAGGTGTCGGATAAAGGCCAATGGCCGGGACGGGATCGTCTGGCCAATATGGGAACGACATTTGAAAACCATCAAGTCTGCTCGATGGTCTGCACCCCATCGCGTTCGGTCATTTTCACCGGTCAGCATATCCAGCATACCAGGATGTTTGACAATACCAACTTTCCCTGGATTAAAGATCTGTCATTCGACATTCCCACCATCGGCCACATGATGCGCGATGCCGGCTACTACACGACATATCAGGGAAAATGGCATCTCAATGCCCAGATCCACGAGCATTTTCCCCCCGGGAAACCGCTGCAACTGGTCGGATACGAAACCATGGACCAGTATGGATTCTCCGATTTCATCGGGATCGGTGATGTGGTCGGCGATACGCTGGACGGATATCATACCGATCAGTTTGTCACCGCGACGGCCCAGGCCTGGCTGCGGCGCAAGGGCAAGCCCTTGAATGATGACAACCAGCCCTGGTTCATGACCCTAAGCTTGGTCAACCCGCACGACGTTATGTTCTACGATACCGACAAATCGGGCGAAAAAGTCCAGGGCGATCCCAAACCGATGATGTCGATTAATCGGGACCCGAACGACAAAATTTACCAAAAAAAATGGGATGTGCTCCTATCGCCCAGCCGCAAAGAGGCCTGGGACAAATCGGGGCGACCCAAGGCCCACCACGAATATCAGAAGGCCAAAGGCTTGCTCACCGGTGTCATAACCAACGAAGACCAGCGTTGGCGCAGATTGCAGGACTACTATTTCAACTGTATCAGCGACAACGATCGGTCGGTGAACACCATCCTCACCGAACTCGATAATTTGGGCCTGATGGACAACACCATCATCATGTTCACCGCCGACCACGGCGAACTTTGTGGTGCTCACGGGATGTCCGGCAAGGGTGCCACCGCCTTCCAGGAGCAAAACAATGTGCCCTTCATCCTGTATCACCCGGATATGCCGGGCGGAAATAAATGCCGGGCGGTGACTTCCCACCTCGATCTCGTGCCGACCATCCTGTCCATGACCGGGTCCGACCAAAAACAGAAAAAGGAGGTGGCCGACCGGCTGCATGGCCATGACGTGTCGCCGCTGTTGGAAAACCCCCGGCAAGCTCCTGTCAATGCCATCCGTGACGGCGCCCTGTATTGCTTCAGCATGTGGTCATACATGGATGCCGATTGGCTAAAAAAGGTCCTTGATGCCGCTAAAGCCAAGAAAAAACTGACCAAGGACACCGTTCCCAAGCCGGATATTAAAAAGCGCTCCGCCATTCGAAGCATATATGACGGGCGCTACAAATACAGTCGCTACTTCAGTTCAACGGAGCACAACCGGCCGACGACGGTTGAACAGATTTTCACGGCAAACGATGTGGAGTTGTTCGATCTTGTAAACGACCCCCATGAAATGGAAAATCTCGCCCGGGACCAGACAAAACAGGATGTCCTGCTCGCGATGAACGACAAGCTCAACCGCCTGATCGACAACGAGGTAGGCAAAGACGACGGATTTCATCTGCCTGAAATTGAAGGGGTTAACTGGGCTGTTGAGCGGTTCGATCCGTGATACGGAATTGTGATGGATCTGGTTTCATGCATTTTCAAGTAATGGCAAAACCCTCCGGGGCCTCCTGTAACCTGGATTGCGCCTATTGCTTTTACACGGAAAAGCAAAGCCTCTACGGCGGACCGGGCCGGTATCGGATGTCCCCGGAAGTTCTCGAAAGCTTTATCCGGCAGTTCATTGCTTGCCAGGATGCAACGGAGGTAAATTTTGCCTGGCAGGGCGGCGAGCCGACCCTGCTGGGCATCGAATATTTCCGGAACGTGGTGGCGCTGCAGGATAAATATGGCGGTGACAAAAAGATCACCAATACCATCCAGACCAACGGCACCCTGCTCACCGAAGACTGGTGCCGCTTTTTCAAAAAGCACGGCTTTCTGGTCGGCCTGAGCATCGATGGTCCACGCAAGCTCCACGACAGGTACCGCGTCAAGCCCAACGGACAACCGACTTTCGACAAGGTCATGTCGGGGTTGGCACTGCTTCAGAAACACGGGGTTTCCTTCAACACCCTCACCGTGGTGAACAACCACAATTCACGGCACCCGCAGGCAAGTATATTTCATGAACGCTTCCTTTCAGGCCGGGAAATTACGTAAACTAGTCAAATTCAAAGGAGGTTAACCGCTCATGACGAGTGACTATTCTAAAAACAAGGATTTCTCACGGCGGCGGTTTATCCAAATCATGGCCGGTATGTCATTGGCCTCCGCCACCGGCGCCATACCGCCCCTGCAAGCCCTGGCCACAGCCGCACCGAAACGGACGATCCCTTTGCCCGAATTCAAGTTGAGAGCGGGAACGCCGGCAGCAGAACGTTATCAATGCCGGCCCGACCTCAAACGGTTCAGCGGTGAACATGCGGCCTTTAAGGTTGTCACTGAGGAACTAAAGGCTTCAGTGACCGCCGAGGCACGGATGTCCAACATGGTTCGCAACATAAAAAGCGGTAAAATCGGCTTGGGAGTCCCGGTCAGAGATCCCGTCGAGGCGCGCATGTTTATGGCCTTGAGCGTTGCCGCCTCCGCCTGGAACACCTTCATCGGACCCTTCGGAGACGGTAAAGAAAACAAGGGTTTTTTAAGTTGGCTCCCCCAGGGCCTGCCGCCGGATTTGACGGCCACTCCCTTGCCGCTTCAGAATTCTGCCGAGGTTACCAAAAAAGTCAAGGTCATGGCCGCCTATGCCGGGGCGGATAAAGCCGGCGTCACCCTTATCGATCGACGCTGGGTTTATGTCGCCTCCTGTCGCAACTTTAAGGAGGTGGGGCCTGCTGAATTAAAGCCGATTGTTTTCCAAAACGTGGACCAGCCTATAGAAACCGACGGGGAGTTGATCATACCCGACAGTGTCCGCTACGCCGTGGTCATGCTGTTGGTCATGCCAAGGGCCCTCAATCAGATCGGGCCTTCTACACTGGCAACTGCCGCCAGCGCGGGTCAGGGCTATGCCCAAATGGGGCTTGCTGCCGTGGCCCTGGCCCAGGCAATTCGATCTCTGGGTTACGCGGCGATTCCCTGCATGAATGATACGACTCTGAGCGTGCCTCTGGCAATTGATGCCGGTCTTGGAGAGCTCGGACGTCTGGGTTATTTGATCACACCGGAATTCGGTCCTCATGTCAGAATCGCCAAGGTGCTCACCAATCTGCCGCTGGTGCCGGATCCGCCCATCACCTTCGGCGTTACCGAATACTGCGCCACATGCGGTATTTGTGCGGGGGAGTGTCCCTCCGGTGCGATCAGCCCGGACAAAGACCGTTCCTATAGCCCGCCGGTATCAGCAGTGCCCTGCGGCAACCCCGGGGCGCTCAAGTGGTACGTCAACGGTAAAAAGTGCTTGCGCTGGTGGGCCGAGTCCGGTGCCGGCTGCAGCCGCTGCATGGATGTATGTCCCTACACCACTGCCACTTTGGGCGATGCGTTTAACGGGAAAACGCCCGATCCGGCCGAATTTTGGAACCTGGCGCACAACGCATACGGCAGGCGTGATATCAGGTACTAGGCCAACAGGAGCCTTTTCTGGCTACATGTTGCAAAGTTTCGGTTTCAGGTGTCCGTGTTCAGGTTTCAGGAATAATAAATTTCAAATAGCAAAACACAAATATCAAACAAATCACAATGACCGAAATTCAAAATCCCAAACTATTGGTGTTTGATCAGATGGGAGAAACGGACAATGAATAAACGACTATTTATAACATACATCGCGGGCATTTTCTTCCTGGCGATCGGCGCGGCTATCGCCCAGCAGCACATACCTGAATTGATCGAATTCGACGGCGCGGTTGACGGAGGCGGCACTGAAGATGTCTACCGCTCCGCATACACCGGTCCGGTAAAATTCCAACATGCAAAGCACGTGGAAGACTACGGTGCCGAGTGCGGGGACTGTCACCATGACAGCGACTTCGAACCCATAGCGTCGTATGATCCTGACGAGATATACTCTTGCAGCGATTGCCACGACGAAGAAGGGCTCATCCGTGGACCGATCGCCGAAAATGATGCCTCAGACAGCGACTTGATCGCATATCGAGCCAATGCCCTTCACATACAGTGCATCGGCTGCCATAAGCAGTACAACGATAAACAGCACCTGGTTCAAGCCCCGGAATCATGTATCACCTGCCACACCAAGGTGTCGCAGGACTGGGTGATCAAGTAAACCCCAACCTGGCAAAGCCGGAAATGAAGATTGAAGATTGAAGATTTAAGATTTGTGGTATTCTATCGATCTTATTTCGGCCCTCATAAAAATAACCAGGAATCAGAATATAGATACCCAATTCCCGCGCAAACATGATCTGATTTCCAATAAATAGGTACCTCATGGTTGAATCAGCCTCAATCATATTCGGTGCCTCTAAAAAAGCGTGCAAAAATTCAGGTAGTAAGTTCAGACAAAGGAGCAGATGATATGAATACGATCAAGATATCACGAATTGCCATCGTCTTTGCAATTGCATTTGGGATCGCTGCCACGCCCGCGTCGATTATGGCCCACGGCGTCGACCTTGGCACCTATCGCGATGATGACCGTCCGGACAAGGCCGGCGTGCTGGTCGTTGCCCTGGTACCGCGGGACGTTCCGACTGCCGCCAGACAGGAGTTAATGGACCAAAGGATCAAAAAGGCTTTTCCCGGTATGGAGGTTCGATGGTCCTTTTTCGATATCGGCAGCAAATCGGCCGAAGCCTTTATGACTAAAGACAAACCGATGTCACCCAAAAATTTACTCGATCAAATGGAGGAAGATGGAATCACCCACCTGGCCATTCTGCCGCTTGCCGTCATTCCGGGTGAAACCTATGCCCGCCTCGTCTGGATGGTCGACACACTGCGGAAAATGCCGACAAAATTTCGCAAGATCTCCCTGGCGAGACCATTCTTCGGAGCCCCGGAAGATTTGCGGCGAACCTGTCAAACCGTGCTGTCTGTTTTGCCCGGTCATGCGGCTGAAGGTGAAGCGATCGTCCTTTTTTTTGAAGAGCAGAGCCCGATGGGAAACTATATTTATCCGGGCATCCAATATTATTTCTGGCAGCTGGACGAAGCCGTTTACATTGCAACGGCCGGAACCACGCCGGGGATGGAGGATGTATCTGATTCCCTTAAGAAATCAAGCGCGACAGATGTTTACCTGGTTCCATTCTTGCCCTACGAGACGCCATCACTGGCCAACTGGAAAACAGCATTAGAGGAAAACGGTTTCCGGGTGAAGAAGGTCGAAGAACCGGTGATTGGCCGGCGAGAGGCATTGGATATAATGATTGACCGCCTCCAAAAGGCTGTCTATACACTTGGCCTGGAAGAGAGATAGCAAAACTTTTTGGCTTTGAACGGGAAGCAAATCCACCAAACGAATGATGTCAGATATAGATAAAGAAGCCCTTTCCCAACTTAGGTCCCCACGTGCGGCAGCGATTAACGGCATTCTATTTGCGGTACTGTCGATAACCGTAATGTTCTTTGTCCAGGATCTTGTCACGGCCAAACCGGCCGATGTTAACCAGGAATGGTTAAAATCAAATTTCAACACCGCCTCCCGGGCGATTATGCTAACACCCGTTATTGGGATCACTTTTCTGTGGTTTACGGCCGTTCTCCGTGATTGGCTGGTAGACTGGGAAGACCGCTTTTTCTCGACTGTCTTTTTTGGCAGCGGCATCCTGTTTGTAGCGATGTTTTTCGTCTGGGCCGGCACATTCGGCGCACTGTTCAGCACTTACGGTGCCGTCAAAGATAAAATCATTGATGAGGATTTTCTGGTATTCGGGTTTATGTTTATGAACCAAATTCTTGGCAATTATACCATGCGAATGATGGGCGTGTATATGAGTTCTATTGCTACGATATGGGCGCTAACAGCAGTGATGCCGCGCTGGATCGTCGTTATCACCTACATTCTCGCCATAGCGCTTTTGCTATTTGCCGGCCTGTTAGCGGAAGTCCGCTTTGCTTTTCCGTGCTGGGTGTTATTTGTCAGTGTCTACATTTTGGTGTTTAATTATCGTCGTCCCAAAAGCGGGTAACTCAAAAATAGGCAAATAAAGATCATAGGGCTATCAGTTTCAAAGCACGATTTGTCAAATCCAACCACGAATATTGTGTCTTTAACATAATGTAAGCGGACGCGAATCAAAGAGAGGACAGTATGAAAAAGTTAACTGGCTTGGCTTTGCCGATGATGAAGACTTTACATTCTGAGTTTTGCCACGGCCGTATTTGGACGGCTGCAGCACGATTCCTGATGTATGCAGCGCTCAGTGTGCTGTCGTTTGCAACGGGTTGGGCCGACACAGGCAAGAAAAACTATCTTATCCTTCAGCCGGTGAACACCTCCAGCCCCAAAGCAACCCTGCGCACGTTTCTTGTGAATGCGAATCAGGCGTATAAAGAATTCCAGCGCGCCGGTTATCGGACCAAGGATGCCATGAAGTACATGGATCGGGCTGCCAGCACGCTGAACCTGAGCCGGGTTCCCAAAACCATGCGCGATGATATTCGCTTCGAATCCACCCTACGCCTTAAGGAAATTATCGACCATATCGAGATGCCGGCCTTAGATGCAGTCCCCGGCACCGAGGATTTCAGGGACAAGGAAGCTGGATCCTGGCGCATCCCCCGGACGGATATTACGATTGCCCGCGTCAGCGAAGGGCCCCGCGAGGGCGCCTGGCTCTTCACGGCGGAAACCGTAGCTCGGATAGACGATTATTACAAGCTGCTCGAGGAGTTCCTTGGTGCTGATGGGACAACTCAACGCATTTATGAAGAATATATATACTCCCCCGGGTGGATGATTCCGGTGCACTTCATCAAAGCCCTGCCGACCTGGTTGCGGAAGGGCTATTTTGAACAGGCCCTCTGGCAGTGGATCAGCCTTTTTGTCGCTGTCGCCTTCGGGACGGTCATGCTGCGGTGGGCACGACACGCAGCCAACTGGCTTCAGACGAAAGCGGCATCGGATTCCAGACGCTGGCAATGGGAGCGATTGCTCTACCCGATCTTCGCGCTGATCTTTGTCTATGCCCTGTTGTACTTTGTCGATGAACAGATCAACATCACCGGTGATGTTTTGAACGTTGTCGAGATCGGAATGAAGGCCGTCATTTTCATCTTTGCCGCCTGGATGGTTATTATCTTCGGAGACCTGGTCAGCGAGGGGATCGGCCACGCCGCAGGTCCTGAATCCACAAGCATTGCCGCCGATGTCACCCGGCTGTTGATTCGCGTTCTCTCCTATATGGTCATCTTCCTAATTTTCTACAGAGTCCCTGACCGGTTCGGCATCCCGGTGGGCGCCGTTTTTGCCTCGGCCGGGATTGCCGGATTCGCCGTGGCACTGGCGGCCAAAGACTCACTGTCCAACTTTTTCGGTGGACTGACCATATTTATGGATCGTCCTTTCCAGCGGGGCGACTTTATTGTCCTGAACAACAACGAACGTGGGGAGGTGATTCAGATCGGCATCCGCAGCACCCGTATCCAGACCCGCGACGATGTGATGATAACCATCCCCAACTCTATGATTACCAACGCCATGGTCGTCAATCAGAGTTCTCCCAAACCCATGTTCCGCATACGTCTCAAGTTCGGCGTCGCCTATGGCTCGGATATCAGGCAGGTGCAGGAGGTTGCTCTCAAACAGGCCCTTGCCAACCCTCTGGCAGCCGAAGATCCCGAACCTCAGATAAGGTTCCAAGCCTTTGGTGAATGGTCTCTGAATTTCGAACTTTTATGCTGGGCGAAACGCCCTCAAGATCAAGGCAGCCTTATGCACGGCTTGAATTCCAGTTTATACGAAGCTTTCAATGTAGCGGGTATTGAAATCCCTTATCCACAAAGGGTTGTCCATATAAATGAGGAAAAAGATAAGTAATATCAAATATGTACAATCCACCAAAGTCTAACTCTATTGTTCTCCGCGACCATCCGATTTAAAAACTATTGAAAAAACCGCCGGCAAATACTATAAAATCTGCCTGTGCTGTCGAATAGTAAAACTGATGACGTTTAATCGTCCGGCTCAGCATCATGGGCAAATAATCGGTCTTATAGGTATCTTATTAGAAGGAGGGATGAATATATGAATAAATATATAATTGCCGCTGCCGCGATTTTTCTGCTTTGCTTTCCTGCTCATGCCGACTATGAGTGCGACAGCAAGTACCATAGCAAAATCAAAAAGCTGGAAAGCTTCTCTGATGCGGAGTTATCAGATGAAAGCAAAACAAAGTACATCGAGGGGCCCGAGAAGGCCTACCAGCTTTGCAAGGAAGGCAAGAAAGACCAGGCTTCAGCTATTCTAGTTGAGTTGGGAAAGGATAAAGACTTCGATTCGGTATTTTCGACCCATGACGGGAATTAGGCGCTTAGCGGCACTATATCGACAATTTGTTGTCGATGCTAACCGAGTCACCGTATTCCAAAAGTGACAAATGATATTCATCACGAAAACACGAATTTTTGAAAGCACGAAATTGATCTTGTTTTTTCGTGTTTTCGTCCTTTCGTGCTTTCGTGATTAACCGGACCTTTTTGGTTTCGGCCTGGCCGGGGTAGGGTATTAGATTCCCAAAAATGCTTCTCTGAACATATCGCTTTCAAGCAATTGTTGGCCGGAGCCTTCACCGACGATTCGACCGGTTTGCAGAACATACGCGCGATCAGCCAAATCGAGGGCTTCGCGCACATTTTGTTCCACCAGTAAAATGGTGATGCCTTCTTCCTTGAGTTTGCGGACCGTATCCAGCACCTCGTCCACCAGCAGGGGCGCCAACCCCAGCGAAGGCTCATCGAGCATCAGGATCCGGGGACGGGACATCAGGCCACGGCCGATGGCGACCATCTGCTGCTCGCCGCCGGACAGGGTAGAGGCCGGCTGTTGACGGCGTTCTTTGAGTTTTGGGAACAGGTTGTAGGTGAACTGCAGGTTTTGCTGAACCTGCTGGTTGTCATCCAGAACATAGGCGCCCAAAACGAGGTTTTCTTCAACTGACAGCGGACCGAAGAGCATTTTCTCTTCCGGAACGCAGACAATACCCAGCCGCACAATGGTTTCGGTTTGGAGCTTCTGGATTTCACTTCCTTCGAATAAAATCCGTCCTTCAAAGGCCTGCTGAGTGCCCATCACGGCCCGCAGCAGGGTGGACTTGCCGGCCCCGTTGGCCCCCAGCACACTCACCGTCTCTCCCGGGTTTACTTGCAGTGATATGCCTTGCAATACCGGCAGGCCGGAATAGCGGACCTTTATGTTGTCGATATCCAGAATCGGATTACTCATGGAGTTTGTCTCCGCTGCGATATGATCAAGGTATATTAGACAGCTGTAATGCAGATTTTGCTATTTAATAATTTATGTTTAAGCACCGACAATCAAAATCACAAATGACAAGCACCAAATAACAAATAAATCTCAAATTCCAATATCCAATGACCAAAATACCTTTGCGGGAGTCGAAATTATCTCCTTTTTTAATAGGCAGGCTGCTTTGGAATTTTGAGTTTGGTATCTATCTATCGAAATCCCATCATGTTTGTGCAGGATTTTTATATTAATCAGATTGAGATTTTAATTAACTCTATAAATTTAATATGACAGAGCGAAGCGAAACCATAAATCTTCAATTTTCAATCTTCAATCTTCATTTCCGGCTTCGCCGGCTTGGGTCATTGTTAATTGTTTGTGATTTGATTTTTGTGATTTGTAATTTATGGTATCTTTGTTTCTAACCTTCGTCTTAATTTGTATTCACTATTAAAGCATCTATTCAAGCTTTCCCCCATGTTCATCCACATAGCGTTCACCCAGATAAGCCTTGATCACCGCGGGATCCTTGGCAATTTCGCCGGGGCTGCCTTCAGCGATTTTCTGGCCTGAATCCAGTACAATCACCCGATCGCTAATGTTCATCACCAGTTCCATGACATGTTCGATCAGCATGACGGTGATTCCCAGATCATAGTGAATGTGTTTGATGCTGCTCAGGATTTCTTCAATCTCGCTCGGATTCAAACCGGCGGCAACTTCGTCGAGCAGCAGCATTTTTGGATCGGTTCCCAGCGCGGTGGCCATGGTCACCCGTTTTTGAGCCGCCACCGGCAGCTCGCTGACCAGGTAATCCGCCGCATCCTTTAGTTTTAGAAATTCCAGAATTTCTTCGGTGCGGACTTTGGCCCGGGCGCGGGAGCGGGTGTGCATGAAGCAGCCCACCATCACATTGTCGGCCACATTTAAGTCGCCGGAAGCCGTATAAACCTGGAATGTGCGCGCCAGTCCGCGCCGGGCGACCTCGTGTGCTTTTAATTCGGTAATATCTTCGCCGACAAACATGATGCGGCCGGTGGTTACCGGGTGCAGGCCGGAGACGCAGTTAAACAGCGTGGTTTTGCCGGCCCCATTAGGCCCGATCAATCCCAGCAGTTCGCCTTTTTCCATGGCAAAGGAAACATCGCTGTTGGCCCTTAATCCGCCGAAATCCTTTGTGACGTTGTGAACTTCCAGTAGTGCCATCAGTTGCGTCTCCTCCGGCGAACCTTTTCAACGATGCCCCAGATGCCCCGGGGTTCGAATGCCGATACCAGCATGATAATAATCGCGTAGATAATGATGTCGATGCCGACCAGGCCGGCCGTGGCTCCCAACCATTCTTTGAGATAGCTTTTGAGGGGAATCAAGATGCCGGCGCCGATGATCGGCCCCCACAGCGAACCGGCTCCACCCAGCATGGCCATCAAGGCGATCAAAATGGATATGGGCAGACTCATGGTATCTTCCGGTTCGATATTTTTAATGTAGCAGGCGTGAAATGACCCCATGACACTGACAAATGCCGTCGCAATGGCATAGGTCTTGACTTTGGCCAGGTGTACGTTGATTCCCAGGGAACGAGCCACATCTTCATTGTCTTTGATGCAGCGAAGTTGGTAGCCCAGGCGCGACTTGCGGAACCAATTGATGTACAGCAGACCGATCACGAAAAACGCCAACAGAACGTAATAGTAGTAGATATCTTCTTTGAAAATGAGACGTAAAAAATCGGGCGGCTGATACTTGATGGGCGATATTTCCAGTCCTCTAGCCGCGCCCACAAAATCCCAGACCTCGAAGAGATCCTTGAGCACCAGGGAGGTGGCAATGGTGGCAATCGCAAAATAGTGTCCCTTTAGCCGAAACAGCGGGTAGCCGATGATAAACGACCATGCCACAGCCAGGCACATCCCGATCGGCATGGACACCCAGAACGGGATATCCCAGTAGATCAGCATCGCGGTGGTGGTATAGGCGCCGATGCCCACGTACTGCGCTTTGCCCAGATCGACCTGGCCGCCATAGCCCCCGATGGTGTTCCAGCCCATGCCATAGAGGGAAAACATCATAAACTGGATCATGGTGGCCATGGCAAAAGACGAAAAATCAAAGACCGGAAATGCCAGCATGAAAACGAGCACCAGACTGGCCACAATCAGATCGATGCGGGGGAAATCCGAAAAATCCAGCGCGTTTTTTATTGCTTCCATCCGAATAACCCCCTGGGCCGGAGCACCACAATCAAAAAGTAAGCCACGTAGACCCACATGTACTTAAACGATGTCATGGGCACATCCATCATCCATTCCGAGTCGAAGGTATAAGTGAAAAAATCCCAGAATCCCGGAATTTCGGTAATCATACCCACCACCAGTCCGGCGAAAAATGCGCCCGGTACGCTGCCGAATCCACCCAGGGCCACGATTGCAAAGGCCAGCATCGTAAACAACAATCCGATGAATGGATTTACCGACCAGAAGTTGACGATCAGGGCACCAGCAATCGTCACGGTGGCGCCGCCGATGCCCCAGGCCAGGGCATTCATTTTTTCGGTGGGAATGCCCATGTAACGCGCACCCTGGGCATTCAGGGAGGTGGCGGTAAGGGCTTTGCCCATCTTGGTGCGGTTCATCAACAACCAGACGCCCCAAAAGGCCACCACCGACAGGCCGGCAGCCGCCAATTTGGTGGCCGGGATGATGATGCCCATACCGATGTCAAAGCTTTTACCCACCAGCAGTCCGTGATGCAGGGCCCGGTCCTCGGCGCCGAAAACCAGCAGGGCCAGATTCCTTAAAAAAAGCATCAGGCCGAAAGTTCCCAGAAGTTGGGCGATCATGGGGCCGCGCAGCAGGAATTTGACAAATCCGGTATAACAGACAATTCCCAATAAAAAGCCCACCACGGCGGCGGCCGGCATCGTCAACAACGGATCCAAACCGGTGGCCTGGGCGGTCAGCAGACCGGTGTACATGCCGATCATGAGAAATTCGCCGTGGGCAAAATTGACGATATCCATCACGCCGAAAATGATCGTCAGTCCCAGGGCCACCATGGCCAGCACCATGCCGAACAGCAGCCCGGCAACGATTGAACTTAGCAGGATGTCCATGTAGAAATGCCTAAAATTTAAAAATGACTAAAATTAGGGTTTCAGGTGTCAGGTTTCGGGTGTCAGGAATCAACACAAAATTGTTACTGACGCCTTATATGAAAAATCAGGCGGCTGAATTGCAGAGAAAAATGAACATCCAACATCGAACATTGAACGTCCAACGTCGAATAATGAATTCTGTCACTTAAAAAACCAAATGAGCAAATACAATTCACCCTTTGAATTTATTCACATCAGAATTCAATTTTACGTTGATCTAAAAAAGCGACAAAGCGCAGCGTCATCATTATTGGACGTTCGATGTTGAGCGTTCGATGTTCGACGTTCACTAGTTTTTACCTCAATTTGACCGACTATTACCTGCTGACACCCGAAACCCGACACCTGAAACCTTTTTCCAGTTGAAAGGTATGAAAGTTATGCTCAACGCATTGGCTAAATGCCGCCGCTGCTTAGAAATTGCCCGCTCCATCCCTCACGACTCGGAGGGATGGAGGACGGGATATTATCTTGCGTTGCAGTTAGAATTGCGGGAAAGGGTAGATCATGTCAGCTGAGGCGACGTCAAAGGGATAGACGATTTCCAGACTGATTTTACCATCCGCGCCTTTTTGATATTGGCCGATGAGACCCGAGCCCAGCACGTTTTGGCCGACTTCATCTCCCTGGGAAGAAAATTTAATTCCAGCCCAGGGGACTACTAGCTCACCGCCTTCGATGTGAAGCTTGTTGGCGGCCTGCTGAATGGCGGCCGGTTCGGTGGAGCCGGCGCTCTCGAGCACGTGGACCCAGGTCTGCAGCCCGGTGAAGGCACGGGCCGAAGCGCCACCCAGGTCGTTGCCGGTCTTCGCTTTGTACAGCTTGTTGACCTGACCGGAAACCTTCTTGAGCTCCGCTACCTTTGGCAGGAACACGGTACGGGTCATAATGCCGATGATGGAATCGCCCAAGGTGTCACGGAATTCAGGCTTTTCGAAGCCGGCATCCTGGCCCCAGATGATCTTGGGTTTGACTTTTTGGGCGCGCAGGGTTTTGACCATCAAGATCGCATCGGAAGTATAGGATGCGAACAACATGGCGCCCGGGCGGGCTGCTTTCAGTGAGCGAACTTCGCTGGACAGGTCCGGCGATTCCTTGGCATACAACAGCGACTTGCGCACTTTATAGCCATATTGCCCGGCCCAGTCCTGGATCATGAGCGACACATTGGATCCCCATTCGGTTTTTTCACAGGCGGAAGCGATGGTATTTATTTCCTCGGCCGGCACGGCCGCAACACCTCTGACCTTGCCTTCCTTCAGGCCCTGGAGCAGGTCGAAGAGATCCTTGGTGAACCATTTGTCATGGGGCGTGGTGCGCCAAAACCATTTAAAGCCCCGGGTTGTCAGCGGCGGTGAGGTGGAGGTGCCGTTGATCATCGGAATTCCCTGTTGCTCGGCGACAGCACTAACAGTTTTGGTTACTGAGCTGAAGTAGCAGCCCAGGATGCCGTCAACTTTATCATCCAGGATGAGTTTTTTGGCCAGGTCGGCGCCCAGAGTAGGATTGCCTTCGTGGTCCTTGAATATCAGCTCGATTTTGGCGCCGCCCAGGGCTTTGATGCCGGCGTTTTTAGCCATGGTCATATCAATGTCGGGCATGGCGTTATTGGCGATCTGAGCGGCCAGTTCGGCACCGGCCCGCAGTTCACGGCCGGCCGCGGCCGCACCGCCCGTCAAGGGGTAGATGACACCGATTTTAATCGTTTTTTGAGCCAGAACACCCGCCGGGAACATCATCCCGAAAACCAGCATCAGACTGAGCACGCACAACCCGTATCTTAACGTTCTTTTCATTGTGTATCCTCCTTTCAAATTTTATTGGCATCCAACCCGGGCAAGCCGGAATTGAATATTATAGACAGACACTAAAGAAATCCGTGGATGTGAATTTATGATTCGAATTCAGAAACCTTAAAGGATTCAGTTCGCCCTGTCAAGTTGTTGGATGAAAATATTCCGGTTTTATAACCCGAAAGAAGGTAATCCATCTTGGGACTTATGATTACTATATTGCGGAGTATTGGGGTATTGGAGTACTGGAGTGTTGGAGTATTGGGTATTGGGTATTGGGTATTGGGTATTTGGGATGGGTACTCGGTATTGGGTATTTGGTATTTGGTATTGGGTATTTGGGATGGGTACTCGGTATTGGGTATTTGGGATTAGACCTTATTTATTGATATCACATCATGGTTGCACAGGAGTTATGCTATAGCCGGATCGAGTATATTAGAACTGTTATCGATTTTAAAATAAAAAGATAGAGCGAAGCGATACAACAAATCCTCAATCTTCATTCTTCAATTCTGCTGGTCCGGGCTTGGTATTGGTTAATTGGATTCGCTGGGCCATTGGTCAGCCGGGGATTTTGGGGATGATACAGAGACCTGTTATCAGTTGCTGAGCTCCAGCGATCTATTTTGGTAATAAGCGTCGATGACCCGCGGGGCGTCTAATTGAAGAATTTTGACATAGGAACTCAAAAAGTGGTTTAGATAAACGTCAGCCGGAAGGTTCTCGTATTGATCTTCCTCAATCGTTCTTAATACTGAAACACTAATCATTGTGACTGCATAAATCTCGAAAATTTCGATATCAAAGGCTTTTCTCAGCTTTTTAAGATCATACCCGGAGATCAGATCTTTCCCAATAATATCCGTTTGAAGATCTTTGACTTCTTTTTGCGCCAACTTGATTTCAATCCTGCGGGCTAAGTCGTCAGCACTCAAAGATTTTTTGTCCTCCTTTAAGGGGACTGGTTTCTTTTGAGTTTGTTTGACGATGATGGAGTCATCCACCTTGCTGCTGTCCGCAAGGTTCCGGTCGTAACCGGCTCTTTCATTTTCATCTGCTAACGTCGTATAAGCTTTTTCGATCTCTGCCAACAGATTTGTCCGCTCTCGTTCTGAGAAAAGTGAGTAAGTTGCCAATGAACCTTTTTTATAGATTGCCACTGCATCTTTATAGGCTCGCTTAATCTCAATAAAGGAGGCATTTTCGGGGATATTCAAAATCTGATAATAATTTAGTTCTGCGAAACTTTTCATCCTAATTGGTTCAATTCCGGGGCTGGTGCATTATTTTTGGTTATCATCGCGGCAATTGTTTTCAGATCATTTGAAATTGATGTGTAAGGATATTTGTTGACGTAGAGATTTTTGGAAAAAATAGACTCCGGAACCCTTTCATCATACTTGATACCTCCCAGGTAGTGAAAGCTTGCATGCATGTGCCGGTTACAGGCGGTCTCAATTTTTTGGCCGAGGGTCGGATCAGAATTGTTGCGAACTTGATTTATGATGAGTTTAAAATTAAATTCACTAAGCTTATCTTTTAGAAAATTCTCTTTGTCAGGATCTCGCCTTGAAACAATATTGATGATAGTGCTTGGCTGCAGGGCGATACGATGCGTGGGGTCGGTGTTGAAAACGGCATGCTGCACCGCCGCATTGAAATCATTGTATTTGATGATATTTTTAATTTTCCTTGAATAGGTTGCCTGGACAAATCGAAAGGCATTTTCAATCGAGGTGGGTTCAGGGATACAAATAAATATCCCCTCGCTGGCAGTTAAGAAAAAATCCAGGGTGTTGAAATTTGTCCCGGCCCCCAGGTCCAATATGACATAATCAAACGGTAATTTTCTGATCGCCTTTATAATTTTCTGCTTCTGGAAGTAGGCCAGATTCGGGATTTCCATGGCACAATTCATGGAGCTGATAAAGGCCAAATTCGGAACCATTGTGGGCGTTGCCACCTGTTCAAGATTTTCGACCGATCTGTTCAAGAAGTCGCCGATTCCGCTTGCCGGACTTTCAATCCCCAACAAGGTGTGAAGATTCGATGCACCAAGATCCAAATCAACCATCACAACCTGATGGCCAAGTTTTGCAATTGTCGCTCCAAGATTGGCCGAGACAAAACTTTTGCCAATACCGCCCTTGCCACCGCCTATGGGATATATTACCGGCATAGATAAATATTGTTGGTTTTCTTTGGGTACGCTGTTTTTTAGAAAATCCTCACCGGTTGAGGTGGGCATACACCGGAGGATTTTCTTATTTGCCCGTTATGTGGCTGACAAAAAATGAAAAGAGCAGGTTAATGGTTGACTCCGGTGTTGAATATAGAGAGTCAGACCTATACTTGCCCCCCCCTCGGTATAGCTCCTACCTGAACGGCTTTATTGCTGCGATCATGTGAGAATTAAATTGTATATTAGAAATTTAGCAGATTATGCCGTTTTTTTCAACTATTAAGGACATGCCTGACGGTTCGGTGCGGCCTCTGAAAGCCGTCTCAGACCCCAAGCCATAGGGGACGCGCGTTATCCGCACAATTTATTTTATCGCAGAAATTCTGGTTCTCCTGTCTCGGATTCTTTACTATAAAATCGTCAGGTCCTCGTCCCGCAAGTCTGAAACAAACATATGGCCCGGGGCGTGGGTAATGACCCGGGATAGCGGAGTGGAGGTGACTGCCAGTTGGGAGGTTACCCCACAGGCCCAGAACACGGGTATTTCATCGGGATGAATAGTCACCGGATCCCCGAAATCAGGGCGGTTCAAATCCTTTATGCCGATTTCGGCCGGATCTCCCAGGTGAACCGGGGCGCCATGGGTCAGGTGAAAGCGGGTCGTCACCTGGGTGGCTCTGATCGCCTGGGGCGGGGTCATCGGGCGCATGGTCACTACCAGCTGCGCCGAGAAAGGGCCGGCAGGTTTGCATTTGCGGTTGGTGATATACATCGAGACGTTTTTATTTTCCTCCATGTTGCGGATGGGCAGGCGGGCGGCCAGCATAGCGTTTTCAAAAGAAAAGCTGCACCCCAGCAGAAAGCTGACCATATTCTCGTTGAAATAATTGCTGACATCTTCGACATCGGTCTTAAATTCACCGTTTTCAAAAATTTTGTAGCGGGGCAGGTCCGTGCGTAAATCCGCGCCGGGCGCAATGATCGGCTCATACTGTCCCGGCTCCAAAACATCCAATATCGGGCAGGGTTTGGGGTTACGCACGCAAAAGAGCAAAAAATTAAAAGCCTCCTCCGCCGGCAGCATCACCAAATTGGCCTGCAGATAGCCCGAGGCGGCGCCGGAAGTGGGTGTTGTCCATTGTCGCGATCTGATTTGTTGACGTAAGTCTTTGGCTGATATCTCGGGTTTCATATTGGTGTCGTCCTCCGTTTGTCCGTAAGCCGGTTGGCCGGTTGAGCCCGTTAGCCGGTTTAGTCGGTTAGGCCTGTTGAGAAAGGTCCTTCGGTGTTGGGCTTTCGGCGCAAGGTGCAGGTTTGTTTTCGATATTGATACCTGTCTTATGTTTGAAGAAATCTGCTATTTAAAGTAAGTCGTCTGTCGGGCAAACGGATCCACGGATCAACCGGCAAAACGGCAAACGGGCCAACCGGTCAACGGGCAAATCGAATTCAAACAATAACAATGTCGTCCGGATACCGTCCCAGCTGTTCCAATCCTTGCTCAGTGACCACATGGGTGTTCTCGATGCCGACTACACCCTGGCCCGGAAATATCAATTTGGGTTCCAGAGCGATTGTCATGCCGGCCTTCAGCTCGAATTTCTGACCGGCTGCCAGAAAGGGAAATTCGTCCACCTCCAGCCCGATACCGTGGCCGACAAAGCGCACGCGTTCGCCGCCGGCGCCCATGAAATGATCCTCATATCCCATTTGCCGGGTTTTTGCCAGGGCCTGTTCGTAGATTTCACCGGATGTTATCCCCGGCCGGGCAATTCGTTTGATCATCTGCTGCAGCTCGAGCGTGGCGGCATGGGCCTCAAGCAGCTCCTGGGGCAGGTCCCCGATTGAAAAGATCCGGGTATGATCGGATAGATACCCGTTGTAAGCGAAAATATAATCGACCATAACCGGTTCGTGACGCTGAATGGGTTTAAAACTTGGGCCCTGGGCGATGGCCGGGCTGGCACCGGTGCCCCCGGTTGGAGATGACAAGTAGCTGGGAACGGCTGCCGCAGGGCCGGAAAGCAAATGGCCGTAAAACGTCTCGCTGCCCCACAAGCGCATCCTGCACACCCCCTGGTGCCCCAATCGTCGGGCTTCGGCTTCAACCAAACCGGCCAATTCGAGTTCAGTGATTCCGGCACGCAAGTTATTCGGCACCCATTCTGCGACCTGATCCGACAACTCGGCCGCCCGCCGCATGATCCCGAGCTCGTATGGGGATTTGACGGCCCGCTGAAAACGAATGGCAAGGGACATATCTTTGATATCGGATTCCTGGAAAAGTTTGCGATATGTGAAATACAATTGGGTCGGCAGGACGTCCAACTCCATTCCCAGGGTGGCCGGCAGCTCATATCCTTTGCTCTTGATAATGTCCGGAATGCGCTTGGGACTTTCCAGATGAACGATTGTATCCAAGAAGGATTCAGCCCGGGCTCGCTCGGTGTTCTTGTTCACCATCAGGATGGGCTCCTCGTCAGCAGGGATGTACAGCGCACCCTGTTGACAGGTGCCGGAAAAATAGAACAGGTCGACACGCTGCAAAATAAGTGCTGCCTCGATCTCATTGTGTCTCAGGCGGCGTCGCAGCTTGTCAATGCGCTCGTCAAGCTCTGCTTTGGGTGTGTTTAACTCGGAGTTGTACACGGGCTAACGCTCCTTTATTGCTTTGATGCTGGAAAGAATTGGTGTAAGGTGTAAAGTAAAAGGTATAAGGTATAGGGTATAAGGTGTAAGGCATTCGGCATTCGATATTCGGTATTCGGCGTTCGGTGTTCGGCTTTCGGTACACGGTAATGGACCTCTATTACATGATATTTGACAACTTTCCTGCGACTTCTGTCCTCTGTCTTCTGACATCTGGATACCTGATGCCAGCTGCCGGGCAATCAGGGATTTCTTAAATATATCTTAAAGTTATCGGCATTCCGCTTTACAGCCTCTAATAACGAATAACAAATAACCGATAACCACGCCTTTCCTCTATCCTCTGACTTCTGTCCGCGGTCTTCTGTTTTCTGTCTTCTGACCTCTGACCTCTGTCATCTGACTTCTGTCCTCTGTCCTTTGACCCCCGTGCTCTGCGCCATGCTCTGCGCGCTTTGCCCATTTCCGCATTCCGACTTCCGCATTCCGATTTCCGACTTCAAGACTCTGACCTCTGACTTTAAAATCCGCAATCCGCAATCCGCAATCCGCAATCGAAACCCTCTGTCATCTGTCATCTGACTTCTGTCCTCTGTCCTCTGCCTTCTGTCCTCCGTCATCTGCGGCTTTCCAGCATCTGACATAGTGATTTTCTGCGACTTTTATGAACGTTGGTTCATCATCATCACAGCGGGGTTCTTTCCATGAACATTTTTGACCGAAACTGCAGCCGGTCGATTGATTCAATGTTTCCGACTGGTTCCCATCAATGGCTGCCAGTGCGGTTGATTGCTCGATTCCGGAATCCGGTGCCGCCGACAAGAGCAAATTTGTGTAGGGGTGAATCGGGTTGTCGAAAAGTTCGTCTGTCGGTGCATATTCCACTATCCGACCTTTGTACATGACGGCGACTTCGCTGCACAGATACCCCACTACATTCAGGTCGTGGGAGATAAACAGATAGCTTAAACCCAGCTGATCCTGCAAGTCTTTTAACAGATTTATTATCTGGGCCTGGATGGACACATCCAGTGCTGATACCGGCTCGTCGCAAATTATCAAGGCGGGATCGACGCTCAAGGCCCGGGCGATCCCGATGCGCTGGCGTTGACCACCGCTGAATTCATGGGGATAGCGGTCAATCGTCGCCGGCGACAGCCCAACCATCTGCAGCAGGTTTACCAGACGTTTTTTCTGCGTCACCGTGTCCTGAATCCCGGTAACCCGCAGTCCCTCTGCGATTGATTGACCTATGGTCATTCTTGGGTTCAGCGATCCGTAAGGGTCCTGGAAGATAATCTGTATTTCCCGGCGCAAGGGTTTCATTTCTCTTTCGGACAAGCGGGCAATATCCTGCCGATTGAATATGATCCGGCCGGCATCCGCATTCAATAATTTTAAAATCAACCGGGCCACCGTGGTTTTACCGCAGCCGCTTTCACCCACCAGGCCAAGGGTTTGGCCCTTTGCGATCTGAAACGAAACATCGTTGACCGCTTTGACATGGCCGGCAATCCGCTGAAAAAAACCCCGGCGGATGGGGAAATGTTTTCTTAAGCCCTCGACCTGGAGAATTATGTTTTCTTGTGATGTATTTGAATTTAACAACTTATTGACCTGGTTGCAGATTGGAACTTAGAAAGAGCGCTGCGCTTGAGGAGCGCTTCGCTTGACGAGCGCTTCGCTTGATGAGCGCTGCGCTTGATGAGCGCTTCGCTTGAATCAAAAACGACGGACTGACCGTAGCATCCTCAATTTCAGCTTTTGGATAGTTCCGTTCTTTGCTCGAATGCCATTGGCAAATTACAACTAACGAATAACGAATAACTAATAACCTTTTTCTTTTCCATATACCACCGGGCAGCGCGCCAGATGTTCTTGACCATAGTCGCACATCTGCGGGAATTGGTCGCGACATTGGGCGACAGCCTGGGGACAGCGGGGGTGAAACGAGCATCCGTCCGGTTTGTAGGCCGGATTCGGGACGCTGCCGGCGATGCTGTAAAGCCTTTTTCCTCGTTTGGAGCGATGGGGAATCGACGCCAGCAAAGCTTGGGTGTAGGGATGGCGGGGGTTGTCAAATATATCTGCTTTGATTCCCTGCTCGACGATGGTGCCGGCATACATGACGTAAACCCGGTCGGCAACCTTGGTGACAACCCCAAGATCGTGCGTAATATACAACACGGACATCGAAAGTGTTTTTTGAAGTGCGGCGAAGAGACTCAAAATCTGGGATTGAACGGTCACATCCAGCGCCGTGGTCGGTTCATCGGCGATTACCAGGGCCGGGCTGCAGGCCAGCGCCATGGCGATCATGACCCGCTGGCGCTGCCCGCCGCTCAACTGGTGGGGATAGTCATTGATACGATCCTCGGGTGCAGGGATGCCGACGCTTTTTAGCAACTCCACGCAGCGTTCTTGCAATTCATTACCCGCGGCATTTTCATGGGTTCGGATGGCTTCTTCGATCTGAGCCCCCACGGTGAAAACCGGATTTAAAGAACTCAATGGTTCCTGAAATACCATGGCTATTTGATTGCCCCTGATTCTCTGCAATTGTGCTTCGTTCAGCTTCAGCAGATTTTGGCCCTCGAACATTATTCGGCCACCGGCGATTTCTCCCGGGGGCTTTGGAATCAAACCCAGCACGCTCAGTGCCGTAACGGTTTTTCCGCAGCCGGACTCTCCCACCAGGCAGACAGTCTCTTCGCGACGCACCTCAAACGTGACCCCTTCCACCGCCCGCGCCAACTCATCATCGGAGCGGAAGTAGACTCGCAGGTCTTCTACGGATAGTAATATGTCACTGTGGGTTGTCATACGTGATATATGTTCAACCTCGACGTTCAGGCATTTGAATTGCCTATCCAGATAGGTTCAGGGTTCACAGGTTCAGGGTTCAGAGGTTAAAAACCAGCAAACTGCAGAATAACGAATATATATCCGCAGAATATTATTCGTCAGATTCGCTTTTACAGCGCAGGCGCTTTCACTGCTTTTGCTGCTTGTCTCTCTGTAATGTATTAAATTGATAGAATACAACCAACCTTTGAACCTTGAACTCTGAACCGATCAACCCGGTTGTTATCGTCTTTCCCTCAGCCTGGGATTTAATACATCCCGCAGGCCTTCGCCAAACAAATTAAAGGCCAATACGACAACCAGGATGGCAATGCCCGGCGTAAACGTCAGCCAGGGGGCATCAAATATAAAGCGCCGGCCGTCGGAAAGAATGTTGCCCCAGGTGGCGTGCGGGGGCGGCACGCCGAAACCCAGAAAGCTCAATCCGGCTTCGGTTAATATGGCGTAGGCGATTCCGATGGTGGCCGAAACCAGTACCGGGCCCATCGCATTGGGCATCATGTGGCGGAATATGATACGAAAGTTGCCGACCCCCAGCGCTCTGGCGGCCGCCACGAAATCCTGCTCCCGCAAAGAGAGAAATTCAGCCCGCACCAGGCGGGCGGAGACCATCCAACTCGTTAACCCGATCACAATCATAATGTTATAAATGCTGGCCGGCAATATGGCGATCACCGTCAGGATCAGAAAAAAACTCGGGAAACACAGCATGATATCCACAAAGCGCATGATCAGGGTATCGACGGACAGGGTTTTCTTTTGCAGCAGCCCGTCCTTGTCAGGGTCCGGAATGGCATGCGGTTTATTTTTAATTGTCGCCAAAGTGATTAACCAGAGCAAAGCCGTCATTGAAATGAGGAGACCCCACAGGTAAATTTTGGCCGCCAGCAGCCCGATTCCGGTGATCAGCAAACCGGTCATTATCAAATGCTTAATGCGAATTTTAACCTCACCATAATAGCCGGCCACGCCGCCCATAAAAATGCCGATCAGAACCGATATTCCGACAGCAACAAAACCGACTGTCAAAGACACCCAGGCGCCTTGCAGCATGCGGGCAAACACATCCCGGCCCAGATCGTCGGTTCCCAGCAGGTAAAGGCCCAAAACCGGGACATCTGTCGGCTTTAAGGTCTCCAAATTCGGCCTGGCCAATGGCGGGCGTAATTTCTCCTGCAAACGGACCCTGGAAGGATCCATAATCGGGTCGGTTCCGGCGGTTAAGACCAGACCGCCGAGAGCCACGCAGAAGAAAACGACAAAAGTGGCCAACCCCCAAACGGCCAACCTGTTTTTTTTGAGCAAGGACCAAAATTCCTGCCGGCGGGATCGCTGCGGAGCCAGCGGTTCGTCCAGGATCATCTTGTCTTCCATGGCGGGTTCCATCTCTGGTTTCATAGCCGTATCCTCGGATCAACTACCATGTAGAGCAGATCTGATATAAAGGTGCCGATCAATACCAGAACGGCCGAAACAAAATTTACCGTTAATATGATGGGATAGTCCCGTGCCAAAATGGCCTCAAAGGCCATGCGCCCGATGCCGGGCCAGGAAAAGATGGATTCGATGATGACCGACCCGCTGATTAAGCCGGGCAATATCAGGCCGAACATGGTGACAAAGGGCAGCAGTGCATTGCGCAGCGCGTGTTTGTAATGGACTTCTTCCGGCGGCAGACCCTTGGCCCTGGCTGTTCTGACATAGTCCTGTCCCTCGACCTCCAGCATCTGGCTGCGGACATATCTGGAAAGCATGGCAATGCCGGCGGTCGCCCCCAACACTGACGGCAGCAGCAGATGCCAAATGCGGTCCATCAAGACATGCAGCATGGAGACATCTTTGATCCCAAATGTTTCCATGCCGATGACGGGCACATGCAGGCGCGTTACCACTACAATGATCAAGATATACGCGAAAAAGAAACCGGGGATCGAAATTAAAAGATAGGAAAAAAAGGTTGCGCTGCGATCATAGATCCCTCCTCTGAATATTGCCGAACGAATTCCCAGCGGGAACGAAATGGTCCAGGTTAAAATCGTACCCAGGACGAAAAGGGGCAAACTGTTCAGGAAACGTTCCCATATTTTTGCCAGAACGGGCTGATTGTCTTTCCAGGATACGGTGCGGCCGCTGAACAGGTCACGGTAAAAGTAGGCATATTGCCGGTACAAGGGTTCATCGAGATGGAACTCCTTGCGATATCTTTCGACCATTTCAGGCGTGAATTTGGGATTTAAAGGGTCCACCTGGCTGGGTTGGCCCGGAGCCAGGTGAATAATTAAAAACGACACCACGGATACAAAAAAAAGGGTGACGATTTTTTGAACGACACTGCGGCCGATGAATGCGAGCATGGTGTTTGCCTTTGTTGCTGGTTGCTGGATACTCGATATCAGATGACAGAGAACAGAAGACAGAAGTCAGAGGACAGATGTCAGAAGACAGATGTCAGAGGACAGATGTCAGAAGACCCGTCTTCGCTCTGCGAGCTTGGGGCTTCGCCCTTCGGGCTACGACCCCACAAGACGCCGCGGCACGCAGAGGAAAGACGACAGAAAACAGAGTATCCGCCTTTTAGTTTTCAGAATCTATTCTCTGCGTTTTCAATTCTTTGCACTTGCCACTTTTTATCCTCTTCCCTGCACCTTGATCCCTGAACCATATATCGTATCCCTTTCGCTCGTTGCCCCTTGCCGATTGCCGAAAGCCGAACGCCGAAAGCCGAACACTGAAAGCCGTGAGCCTTGAACCTTACACCTTAAACCTTATACCCTATACCTTATACCCTTTACCCCATACCTTCGACCATTGAGTTCTTCGCCACGATTGTAAGTTATATATGCCGTGCGCCGAATACCGAATGCCGAATGCCTAACACCGACTATGGACTTAACCTCGGCGCATGTGAAAGCTTGACCCATTTGTTAAAATCAAAATCGAGCAGCCCGGTTTGAGTCGGGGTAATTCTACGGTAGACGGCTTCATTGGCTGCATCGCTTTCTTGAATGACAATCCGTTGGTCCAAGACTGCCGTCCACCGGCGAACGAAGAGAAAGGTGTAGGGCAGTTCGGTGGCAATGATTTCGTGCAGCCTGTGGCAGTATTCGACTTTTTGGTCGTGGTCGTACGTCTGCCTGATTTTTATGATCAGGGCGTCGGACTCCGGGTCTTTAAATCCGACGAAATTGAGCTGATGGGGATTAGTCTGGCTTGAATGCCATATCTGAAATAGATCCGGCTCGACGCTCATCACCCAACCCAAAATCAGGGCATCAAAATCAGACTTGTTGACCCGCTCCTCGATAAAAACCGACCATTCCACCAGATCGGTGCGGACATCGATGCCCAGCTGACGCCAGGCATTCTGAGCAATGGCGAGAACTGATTTCCGGCGATCGTTGCCGCTGTTGGTAATCAGAGTGAATTGAAGCCGTTGCCCGTCTTTTTCCAGCCAACCGTCGGCATTGGGGCGCCAGCCGGCTTGCTGCAGCAGATCCAGGGCCCCCCCGGGATCATAGGGCAACGGCTCGATCCGGTGATTGTAAAAGTCCGTCTGTTTGACGAATGGCCCGGTGATGCGTTCGCCTTGATCGTTCAGCACGTATTTTATAATCTTATCCACGTCGAGGGCCATGCTAAGGGCGCGGCGTACCCGGGAATCTTTGAACGGTTCGCGACGGAGATTATAGCCGATGTAGGAATAGCCGAAGGCCGTATCGGATATCGTCTGATACCGCCGGTCCCTGCCAAAGCGTTCAATCTGATGCGGCGGTATGCCATGGGGCGGGTATCCGCCGCCGTAAGCATCGAGGGTACCGGCGTAAAACTCCATTTCCTGGGTCAAAAAATCCGGTATGATGCGAAAAACACATTGCTTGTAGTTCGGGGAACCCTCCCAGTATTTTTCAAAACGATCGAGAATGATATACTGGTCCGATTTCCATTGGCGAAATTCAAAAGGGCCGCAGCCAATCGGATGACGGTTAAAGGTGCTCTGCCGAAGGCTAAATTTGGCTGGATCCTTACCCAGACGCTGCGCTTCTTTTTTCAGAGCCTGGTCATTCAAAATGTGAGACGGTAATATTCCCATCTCCCAGGTGGCGATCGCCGGCGAATATAGCCTTTTGTAGGTGATGCGAACCTTCAGGGGATCGATGACCTGCACGGTTTTAACCGGCTCGTAGTCGGCAATGCGCGGCGATAGATTGGCGGGATTCATAATCGAATCATAGGTGAACTTGACATCCTCGGCATCAAATACATGGCCGTCATGAAACTGCACCCCCGGCCGCAAGGAGAATTCGATGATCGGATTGTGTTCCACGGCCGGAAGCATGGTAGCGGCCAACCCGGCAATTTGGTCTTCACCCAACGGGGTTGTCGGGGTCAGGTACTTCCGCGCCTGAAACCCGGAAAAGTAATCGTGGCCCAGAATGCGCGCCAGGTTGTCAAAAAGGTCTTGGTCGACCTGCTTGAGAATCAGTTTGATGCGGGCCGGCGCCGCGACATCGAAGCTGTATTTTCGCTTCTGTGCACTGTCGGCCGGATCCTGCAGCTCCTTTTCCGTTCGCCATCTGCGGGGCGGCACAATGGAAATGGCGCTGATGTTGGCCAGGCTGTCGCGCAGCGGCCGGGACAAGCGAGCGCTCCTGTTTTGAGCGGATTCAAGGATTTCGACAATCTTTGCTGGGGTCGCCGGGCCCAGGTGCGGCAGATTGGCTGCTTCGTTGACATAGAAATAGGCTTCCTCGAAGACTTTCCAGCCGGTAGCCAGGCGACCCCGATAGTGCAGGTTCTCATCATAGTCGATCAGACCTTCAAATACCTTTCTTTCAATCTCTGCGCTGGATGCATCGGCTGAGAGAATCGGATTTAAAATTGCAGCGTCACCGATCGAGGCCGTAAAGTATTCACGGTAGCGTTCGGGATTGCCCCGGGTCTGCTGCTCGTAAGTGGGTACCCAAAAGTAAGATTGGAGCAGCAGGATGATCAGGCATATGGGGGTCAAGATCAGAATACGGCGGATGATCATGATAAACGAGTGCCTAAAGTGTGATAAATTGCCTAAAATGACTAAAATTAAGGAAACGCGATGCTCTATCTGTTCTAAAATTCACAGAATGCCACAATGTTAGATCATTTTAGCTCATTTGTAAATTTTAGATCAATTACAAGCTATCTTTCGAATCCCTCCCGGGTCGCCGGTCGGAATCGCCGCCATCAGCTTCTTTGTATAAGGATGTTCGGGATTTCGGTAGAGTTCTTCAGGAGTTTTCAGCTCAACGATATGACCGCCTCGATTCTCTCTGAGCAACCGCTCCCGCTCCTCTCCTTCGAATAAATCGGCCATAATCGCGTTGCCGCACATGACGGCCACCTGGTCGGAAACGTATTTTACCACCGATAAGTCGTGGGTTATGAAAATGTAGGTCAAACCAAAGTCATCCTGCAGGTCGAGGAGTAGATTAATCACGCCGGCTTGGATGGAGACGTCCAGAGCGCTCACCGACTCGTCGCAAACGATGAAGTCAGGCTCCACCGCCAGGGTTCGGGCCACGCCGATGCGTTGGCGTTGGCCGCCGGAAAATTCGTGAGGATAGCGGTTTAGGTGAGCCGTCGACAATCCGACCCGTTCCATCAGCCATGCGGCCTTGTCACGCCGGCCATTGGCATCCTTGTAAAGGCCGTGGACCGCCATCGGCTCCACTATTGCTTCCTCCACCGACATCCTGGGATTCAATGAGGAGTAGGGATCCTGGAAGATGATCTGCATGCGTCGGCGCATGACGCGTAGATCTTCGCCGGAAAGCGTCGCCAAATCAATGCCGTCGTAAATAATACTTCCTTCCCTGGGCGTTTCCAGGTGCAGCACAGTGCGGCCCAGGGTGGTCTTGCCGCATCCCGATTCCCCCACCAGCCCCAGAATCTTGCCGCGCGGCACCACCAAATCCACGCCGTCAACTGCCTTGACCCAATCCACCGTGCGTTGAAAAACGCCCTGCTTGATCGGGAACCAGGTGCGAAGTCCCTTTATCTCCAATAATGGCTCACCGAATCCGGGCATGTCCTCCCGACGCTTTTTTGCGCGGCCGGGATAGTCAATGTCCAGATCCGGATCCGTTGGGTTTAACGTGATTCCCTGCGACTCAGCCCGCAGAAAATCTTCAATGGTCGGAAGTCTCTCGGACCTGGTCTTCAGGCTCGGCCTGCAGGCGATCAGCCCCTTGGTGTATGGATGTTGCGGGTCATTGAAGACGTCCGCCACGCGGCCGAACTCAACAATATGTCCGCCGCGAGCGTAAACGGGATCGTCGTCCTCGCCCGTTCCGATACCAAAATGGCGCAGCGTCTCGCCGGGGCACATCACGGCGACCTGGTCGGTAATCTCCGCGACCACGGCCAAATCGTGGGTGATGAACAGGACGGCCATGTTGCGCTCTTTTTGCAGATCTTTTATCAGCTCCAGAATTTGCTTTTGGATGGTGACATCCAACGCGGTTGTCGGCTCGTCGCATATCAGGAGCTTCGGATCGCAGGCAAGCGCCATGGCGATCATCACGCGCTGTTTCATTCCTCCGGAAAGCTCGTGGGGGTACTGGTCCATGCGCCGTCCCGGCATGGGGATGCCGACTTCGTCCAAGAGTTCGGTTGCTTGTTTCCAGGCGTCCTCCCAACTCCCGCCTTTGTGATAAACAATTGATTCAGCGACCTGCTTGCCGCATTTAAATACGGGATTGAGGCTTGTCATGGGTTCCTGGAAGATCATGGCGATGTCGCCGCCCCGGTAATACGGCATCTCCTCAATGGGAAGGTCGGCAAGGTTCACCCGGCCTTTCTCTCCGGTCCACTCGACAACACCCTCTTTAATGTCTGCCACGCTTTCCGGCAACAGCCTCAGAATCGAATATGCCGTCACCGACTTCCCCGAGCCCGATTCGCCGACGATGCCCAGGGTTTTTCCCCGCTCCACCGCCAAGCTCACGCCGTCAACGGCCCGCACGGTTCCATCCTCAGTATGGAAATAGGTTTTAAGACCGTCTATTCTCAATAAAGGATTGCTATTCATCTACGCCTTACCTGAACAACCTGGCTTTAATTTTCCTCCGGTTGCCAATCCGTTAAACCACCTTTTAAAAGAAATTTTGGATTTTGGATTTTGGATTGCGGGTTTATGGTATCGCTGCGCTCTATCTTTTTCTATAAAATAGATAGAATACCTTAAATCCAAAATCTAAAATCCCAAATCCCAAATCTATGAGGAATAATAGTGGGATCGATTGTCAAAAGAAACAATGCAATAGAATGCATGTTTTTCACCTACCAAGCCTACCTCAGCCGCTCGTACTTTTTGGGATCGAAGGCCTCGCGTACAGCCTCGCCCACCATGACGACACAAAAAAGCGTTCCGGCAAAAGCCAGAACCGGGATGTACACCAGGTGCGGGTAATTCACGATGTTTTCCGAACCCTGTCTAAGGAGTCCCCCCCACGACGGCGTGCCGGGCGGCAGCCCGTAACCCAAAAAATCCAGTGAAACCAGCGCGCTCATATAGCCAACCACTGCAAAGGGTAAAAAGGTTACGATCGGTACCAGGGAGTTGGGCAAAATATGACGAACCATAATTTTGAGATCCTTCACGCCCAGGGCGCGGGCCGCCTGCACATAATCCCGGGAGCGCTCTCGATAGAACTCACCGCGCACGGTGTAGGTGATGCCGGTCCATCCTCCGATTGCCACCAGCATAAAGGCCAGGATCGCAAATTTGAAACCCGAGGACACCGGGCCGATGACACTGGAGATGATAATCATGGTGAAAAGAAACGGGATGGAGGACCAGATCTCAATCACGCGTTGGGCGAGGATGTCAAACCATCCGCCATAATACCCCATGGCGCCGCCGACCAGCACCCCGACGGCAAATCCCGTGAAAGCGACGAACAGGGCAAAAGCGAAACAAATGCGAAATCCATAGAGCAACTGGGATACGATCTCACGGCCCTGCTCGTCGGTGCCTAAAATCGGAAAATCTTTCTGAAAGGGCTTGTGCGGCGGCGCGCCGGGGAGTCCCAAAAGCTGTTCCCTGGGCGAATAAGGGAAGGGCGGCATCAGAATGGAAGCCTTGCCGTTTTCGATTTCTTGCCGAAGGACTCTCAACTGCTCAGCGTTTTTTCGAATGCCCGCGTACTCCAGCAGCTTCGACTCCGGGAGCGGCTGGGAAAAATCGTAAGGCAGCCCTCTATTTTTGGCCTGCGCTTCGAGCACCTTGCGAAAGCGAGCCTCGTCCTTGGCGATACCTTCCTCCATTGCTGCTATTTTCGCGTCAAGGACGGTGGGGTCACTGAGCCACGCGGCGTATTCCCGGCAGTCCAGGTCGCCGGCATCATCCAACCCGTAGTCATCCGCCGCGACCCGGTCGTTGAATTTAGCGAAAGGAATCAGAAAATTGCCCCAGTTGGCGATCGCCGCAAATTGAACCTTCTCGCCGTATTTAATGTAAATGGGCTTGTTGTTTACGAAGAGCTCCAGCCCCAGGCTCATGACCGAGGCGATGGTTACCAGTACGAAGCATGCGTAGCCGCGTTTGATTTGCCTGAACCTTCGGATGCGCTTTTCTGTGAGTGGCGTCGGTTTCATGGCGAATCCGAGAACCCGGCCCAATACGGTGATGATTTTTGGGATCATCCTGAAGGCGACCAGGTAACTGACGGCGCCCACCAGGGTCAGCATCACTATTTTCGTGAATAAGGTCATGTCGGCGCTCCAAATCGTATGCGGGGGTCGATCATCGCCCAAATGATGTCGGACAAAATGTTGCCGAACAGCCTGATCATAACGCCGATTACCAGGGTTGCCAAAATAATCGGATAGTCGCGCTGCACCACAGCTTCGTAGCCCATGAGCCCCATCCCGGGAATGTTGCAGACTTTCTCTATTAAGAATGATCCGGCGAACAAAATGCCCACTGCATGACCGATTCCCGCAGTTATGGGGATGAGCGAGTTGCGGAGTGCGTGGACGAATATGACGCGCTTTTCCGGCAGCCCTTTGGCGAACGCGGTTCGCACGTAATCGGCGCCCAGGTTTTCGAGGAGGCTGTTTTTCATGAGGATGGTCATTGTGGCGAAGGAACCGATCATGTAGCCGATAATCGGGATCAGCATATGGCGGATGCGGCCCAGAAATGCTTGTAGAAAGGTCATCTGCTCGATGTTATCGGGCTTGTATCCCCCAAGCGGCAGCCAGTCAACGTTTACCGCCACCCCGACGAGCAAGAGCATGCAAACGACGAAACCGGGCATGGCGTAGCCCAGAAAGACCACAAAGGATGAAGCACTGTCGAAAAGGCTGTTGTGTTTGATGGCTTTATAGACTCCCAGCGGTACGCAAACGAGCCAAGTGAGCAGATAACCAATGAGGCCGAATTGAATGGAGATTTCCATCTTCGAGCCGATGAGCCCCAGAACCGGCTCGTTGTGGGTGTAGGATTGGCCAAAGTCCAGCTGAACGATTCCGCTTAGGCGTTTCTCCACCCTGTAGATGAGCCCGACCTCGTTGATTTCATATCCATGCTCGGCTGTAATCCGCTCCCGTTTTTCGCCCGCTAATCGGATGGCGGCGATCAAGCTCAGTGCCTTGGCGGCGTAATCCTTGTCTGTCGCCAACTCGGCTTCAGTCAGCGCGGCGCAGTATTTGCCGTTGGCGTAGGTATAGCCTTTGGTCTCCAAAAAGGCCAGCAGTTCATCGAGCTTGCCATAGCCGCCGCCCCGCAGCGTTTCGGCCCGGTGGTAAATGCTCTTCTCATCGGCCTTTAACTTTTCCACCTCTTCATCTGAAAGTGTCCGGTAAAGTCGGCCCCGAAAGACCACGTGCTTTTTGGGAGCTAGAATTCCATTGAGCTCCGTCTCCCGCTCCCTTTGCTTTGCAAACAAGTCTTTGAGCGGTTTGAACGCTTCCCCATGTTTTTCCATGGTGGACGCGGGAACCCGCGTCTTGAAAGACCTTTGCCACAGTCCCAGCCACTGCAAGTATCCGACGAAGATCGGGCGGTCCAAGGCATAATACTCCTCCAGCTCCTCCAGACCCTTGGCATCGAGCTGAAGATCACCTTCTGAGACCACGCCGCCGGACGCACCCCCGCCGCCCTCGCCGCGCATGGCGGCCATCTTCATGGCGGTTTCGGCCTGCTCGATGGGCCCGCCCGGAACAACGCGCAGAATCGCGTAAACCATAAAGGTTATCGCGAGAAAGGTAATCGGAACCAGCATCAGGCGCCGGAGAAAGTATGCGCTCATGCCGCTCATTGATTTACCTCGTTCATGGGCAGGTCATGTTCGTTCCACCAGATCTGTTCCGGGGCATCGTATTGGTTGAGCGGCTCGCCGGGGTAGTTCGGTGTGTTCGTGGCCTTGTTCGCCTGGGTCCGGCGATCGCGCGCCTCGTCGTACCACCAATAGGCGATGACGTTGTTCGTGTTGCGGGCGAATCGGCTGGCGTACTCCGGCGGGTGACCGAACTTATCCCAATAAACGATCCTGAAATACGGTGCGGACCATCCCAAGGCGTAGGGGTGGGTTTCAAAAAGAATCTCATCCAGGCGCTGTAGCATTTCAATCCGCTTCTTACCGTCGAATTCGGTTTGGTAGTCTTCCATTATCCGGTCAGCTTCCTCGTTTTTGAAGCCGTTAAGATTGTTTGTCTGGGGCTGGTCTGCGAACTTCGAGTGCCAATTTTGAATCGGTTCGGGAAAGAGTGAGGCGGTCCATCCCCAGTATGTGATTTTGTACTTGTACTCCCAAACTTTTTTCAGCAGCGACGGGAAGTCTGTGAGATTCAGCTTCATTTTGATCCCGGCCTGCTGCCAAAGGTCATCCGTGACAACGGCATGAATACGCTGAAAACTGGGTGATGCGAACTCAACGGGGATGACCGGAAAACGTTCACCCGTGGCTTTGGCGAGATAGCCCTCGCCGTCGCGCTCGGTCCAACCGTCAAGAGCCAGAAGGCGGCGGGCTTCGGCGGGATCGTAGCGCACGCGCTCCGCGTTGGGCCGGGCCCAGGGCTGGCCGGGGTAATAGCTGTCTGTGTATTCGTATTGATAAAAGAAGAACTTTTCGAATAGCTTCTCCCGGTTGAAGAGATGGGCAAAGGCCTTACGGACGTTCAGACTGTTGAAGGGCGGTTCGCGCATGTTAAAGCAGTACCCGCCGAACCCGTTGGGAGTCTGATTATAAATCTTGCGTTTTTGAATCCAGCCCATCCGGATCGCATTTTCCCTATCCAACTCATCAACCCATCTTTGCGCGCGCGAAACCCAGTAAACGTCCAATTCACCGGCCAAGAATTTCTGATACGTCAGCTCAGCGTCGCGGATGACTTCCCAGCGGATGGCGCCAAAATTATACGCGCCCTGGAAGCTAGGATCGTCCTCGTCCCAGTAATCTTTCCGCCGTCTAACCGTGATCGACCGGCCTTTTTTGATGTCCTCGCTTTTCAGCTCATACGGGCCGGTGCCGGGCGGAAGCCTCCAGTTCCATTCGTTCACATAAGTCTCGCCGTCCATGCGGATGTAGGCGGCAGGGTATATGTTGGTCCCCGAAATCGTGAGTAGGCTCTGCCAGCGCGGCTCTTTGGAGCGAACCTCGACCGTCAGGCGATCGAGAACTTTCACATGATCGATGAGGGCGTCGTAATACTGGGAAACCGAAGGATCTTTGCGGTCGGGGTTCCTGAAGTGCTCGAAAGTGGCGGCAACGTCATCCGCCGTCACCAGCCTGCCATCGGCCCAGCGCGCTTTGGGGTTGATGCGAAAACGAAATGTTTGGCGATCGTCATCCACCTGCCAGTGAGTTGCGAGCCCCGGAACATAATCCCCAATTGTGTTGTCGTACCCCATGAGGGATTCGTAAATGAGCCCATGGATGGTGGAGAGGGTAGCGAGCCTTGAATTGGGCCCTTCGGTCCTGATGGTTGGCGGATAGCTGGAAATGGAAAGCCTAAGAACTCCGCCTTTAGGTGCATCGGGCACGGCCACCGAGGGTCCGGGCTCGTTGGTCAGCCACTCGCCGGGATCAAAGGGAATGTCGGGCGGAAATCTGGGATGGTAATCCTTGCCCCATTCGGGCGGCGGATCGAGAACCACGTCGCCAAGGGACCTGAGATTTTCATCGAAGGCCTCCTGGGAGGCCTCGAGTCCCAGGATTTTCCAGGCCGCTGGTTTGTCGTAATCGGGCATGGGTTTTTGGGAGTCACAGGCCCATAAAGCGAGCAACACGGTAATTAGACTGTACACTGGGAATTTCATGCCGGAACGGCGCATGGATTGTGCCCTTGATCCTGAGAGATGAGATTGACTAGATTAGATTCTAATAATTGTAATTTTTTTTTCAACCCGAAATAACTAAATTTTTTCATTCGGGATTGTAAAATCAATGGTTAAAGAATATCATCATTGCCTGTTTTAGCGCAACCATTAAATATTCGCCCAATTTGAATTTTTCCGCCGGCAGTCAGGTGGAAACTACCATAAATGCATTAAATATGCTAAAATTAACAAGACTGGTTTCAGAAAGCGATGGACTCTACCAAGCCGTAAAAGAGGAGTATTATATCCCGGCCTATTACGCGAATTCAATCCTGCACTGGCTGCCGGATGATCAAAAGACTTGAGATATGATTAAGTGTAAAAAATCTGCATTAATATTAATGGTTGTCGGTTTATTGGGACTCTATTTTTCATTGGTTTCGCAGGCTGCGTTTTATAAATACGTCGATGAAAACGGCCGGATTTTTTATGTGGATGATCTTGGAAAAGTGCCCGAAGCCTACCGTGATCAACTCAAAGTGTTTCAGGAGAAATATGATAATCTGTCCGAGCAGGACAGATCCGATGCGCTGAAAAAAGAGCGTGAGCGAATTCAGAAGCAGGAACAGCTCAAGCAACTTCGATTGACCGAACAATTGGAGGAAGCCCGGGCCCTGGAGGCGGAGGATAAAAAAAGAAAAGCCGAGCGCGCCAGAAAACAACGGCTGAAAAAGATGGAAACCAAGGTCATCGTGGAAGGCAATCGCATTCTGGTGCCAGTGACCATTATTAACAAAGGGATCGAATTGAATGTGAATTTGGTGCTGGATACCGGTGCCTCCCAGATCGTTCTGCATCGCGATATGGCTCAAAAATTAAGTATTACGGCCCTGAATAAAGGATCAGCTCAAGTGGCCGGCGGAAAAAGTGTTTACGTTGAAAGGGGGAAGGTCGACCAGTTTAGGGTTGGACCCCTCAATATGGAACAGGCCACTGTTCTGGTGATGGCCTATGAGGGTCCGCCGGTCACCTACAGCGGTCTCCTGGGCATGAATTTTCTGAAAAACGTGCCTTACACCATTGACTATCAAAACCAGGTAATTCGATGGCAAACCCCGGAGATGGCGTCTTCGGATAATTGAAATAATCTAGCCGCGAACAAACTTCTGGCTTTTTTTGCCGCCCCCCTTGAATTGAATATTGAAGACTGTATATTGAAAATGGGGTTAATTCAGGAATTCAGGAATTCAGGAATTTAGGAATTTAGGGATTTGGGAATTCAGGAATTTAGAGAATTAGGAATTTAGGGAATTCTACCTGTCTTAAATTGATGTTTTTTCCATCTACTCATCAATTACCATCCATAAACCACATCAAGGATGCAATCCGTGGCAAGTTCACTAGACTGGGGCATCGGAGTTGTTCTGTGGTTCCAACAGTTCAGTCCGGCCCTTGATATACCGTTTAAAGGGTTGACGTTTCTGGGCGATGAAACCTTTTACCTGGTATTCATGCCCGTTCTTTATTGGTGCATCGATCGGCGCACCGGATCCAGGCTGTTTTTTTACTGTTATTTTCCGCCTACCTGAATGCCATTGGCAAGGTGCTGGCAGACCAACCGCGCCCTTTTGCCTACGATCCGCGGGTTGAAGCGATGGTGCATGCCGGCGGCGGCGGGTTGCCCAGCGGCCACACTCAAAATGCGGTGGTTGTCTGGGGGTATCTGGCCGCCCACTTGGGCAACAGGGTTGCGTGGCTGATGGCCGGTTTTTTGATGATTGGCATACCCCTCTCCCGCATTTACCTGGGCGTTCATTTCCCGACGGATCTGATCGGCGGCTACCTTTTAGGCGGTATTATTTTGTTAATTTATTTGTCGGCCGGTCCCCGCTTGGAAGTCTGGTTAGGTGAGCAGGGATTTGCCCGGCAGCTTCTGATTTCTTTGTTCGGACCCCTGGTGCTGGTTTTACTGAATCCCAGCGGTGATATATATGTCCTGTCCATGGCATCGATATTAATGGGCGTCTGCACCGGATTTGTGTTGGAACGACGGTATGTTGGATTTTCCTGTAAGGGGCCGTGGTGGAAACGGGCGGTCCGTTACCTGCTGGGCGTTGTCGTGCTTTTCGGATTGTGGGGCGGCTTAAAGCTTGGTTTCGACGGGCTGGAACCGGCTGCACCATTCCGTTTTATCCGTTACGCCCTGGTGGGGTTGTGGGGCGGCGGGGGAGCGCCGTGGCTGTTTGTGAAATTGAAGCTGGCGGAAACCGAATCGAGGTGAATTCGGAAGTCGGACCCGGCGTCGTCCGATGAGGCGGGACTATGCCGCGGCTAAAGATGCGGAAGTCGGAAAATGGAATGGATCGTTAACGATCTCGGGTGTTAGCTTTGGATTAAAAGCGAGCCGTCAAATCATGCTTTATGGCATCCTCGCAGATATCGTTGTATTGATCCATTTGGGTTTTGTTTTTTTTGCCGTGCTGGGTGGGGTTTTGTTGGCCTGGCGCCGGTGGATTGTTTGGCTGCATCTTCCGGCTTTTTTGTGGGCGATCTGGATTGAAATTAGCGGCGGAATTTGTCCGCTTACACCGCTGGAGAACTGGCTTAGAATTAAAGCGGGGCAGGCCGGATATGAAGGCGATTTTGTTGCAACCTATTTATTGCCACTCCTTTATCCAGCCGGTCTGACTCGCAAGTTACAGTTCATATTTGCAATTATGGTGATCGGGATTAATGTCATAATATATGGATGTATAGCTTACAAGGGTAAATGGAAATCAAAAAAAAATATGCGAAGCATAAAATAATTTTTTCGCGGCCCTTCGATCCGGCAACCTCAATGGGTTTTCAGGAAATAACTGCATTCTTGTAGATGATATCTTTCAAGAGCCGAAAAATTAGGAGACTTTAAAATGAGCAACGGTAACGATACCCACCGCAAAACTATCGGCTATATTTTGTGGATATTCGGCTTCACGGGATCCCATCGATTTTACTACGGACATCCCATATCCGGAACCATCTATTTTTTTACCCTGGGGCTCTTTTTCATTGGCTGGATCATCGACCTGTTTCTGATACCCAGGATGGATCGACGGGCGGATCTGCGGTTTCGGACGGGAAGGATCGATTACAATGTCATCTGGATTCTGCTGACATTTCTAGGCCTGTTCGGCATCCATCGCATGGTTATGGGAAAATGGATCAGCGGGATATTGTACCTGTTGACCGGCGCCTTTCTCGGCATCGGGCTCATTTACGACTTTTGGACGCTCAACGATCAAATTACGCTGATTAACAGCCGCAGGTAGGTGTTATTAGTTATTGGTTATTCGTTATTGGTGTTGGTTGAAAGCCTGATTTCAAATTGCCATCATCGGTGAGGCATAAAAACAGGTTTTATTCCTTTCAAACCATTAACCAATAACCGATAACGAATAACCTATAACTCTGCTTTCCTCAGGGTAGATAATCTTCGCGGACCGGGGAGAAAACTTCTATAACCACCGAATCATCCAACGCTTCAGCCGCGTGCTCGACATCGCCGGGCAAACACCAGCTATCTCCGGCTTCAACCTCCTGAATCTCCCCGGCGACATTGAAGCGCAGCTTGCCGGAAATCAATATTCCGGTCTGCTCGTGGGGATGGGAATGGGCCGGGATGGCCGAGCCCCTGGCAATTTTAAACTGGCCCATCAGGGTTTTTTCACCGTGAACCAGGGTTGTTAAATGTATGCCTTCCATGAGCTGGCGCGACTCGCCGGTATCTTTTTTACGAAACATGCTGATGATTCTCCTCTGATTTGTTATTAATCTTGCCTATTGCTCAGTTTGTTGTATTTCTTATTAATCATCTACTTTAGGTTGAGTGGTTCAAGGTTCGACGTTCCGGGTTAAAAGCTCAAAAAAAGGAGCATCCTCCAAAAGGATCTACACCGCAATTAATCATTGAGCTGTTCTAACGAGAGGGCCATATTGCGCACTTCATTTTTTTCTGAAATTATGCTCAGAAATCTTAAGCTGGAACCTTTGAACCTTTGAACCTTGAACCTGGAACCCATGCTCCATTTAAATCAGTCCCCTGTAGTTTCCGCCGTCGACCAACAAGTTCTGACCTGTGATATACCGGGCCTGGGTGCTGGCCAGAAAGGCGGCGGCCGCTCCGAAGTCAGCCGGATCGCCGATGGTATTGGTGGGGTTGGCCGAGTTCATCTCCTGAATCACCTGTTCGATGGACTTTTTTTCCTGCTCGGCACGGTACTTCGCGAGCTCATCGATCCGTGAGGTTTTGTGAGTCCCCGGAAGTAATGCATTGACCGTGATTCCCTCCGGTGCCAGTTCGGTTGCAATGGTTTTCAAAAAGCCCGTCAAACCGGCCCGTGCCATATTGGATAGCAGCAGGGTGCCGATGGGCTGTTTAACGGATATGGATGTAATCGCGATTATGCGACCCCAACCTTTGGCCTTCATGCCAGACGTCACGCCATGAATCAAGTGAACGGCGCTCATCAAATTGAGGCCAAGGGCTTTTTCGTAGTCCGCCAGGTCGGTGCTGTCAAAAGTCCCCGACGGAGGCCCGCCGGCATTGGTCACGAGAATATCCGGATCCCCCAGCGATTGTCTGACATTGTCCAGCAGGCGCCTGATATCATCGACCTTTCCCATATCGGCGCCGAACCCGATAACCTCTGTTGAGGCATGGGAAGCGATTTCGTCGGCGGCCTGTTTGGCCTGTTTTTCGTTGCGTGAGCAGATCGCCACCCGACACTTTTCAGCGGCCAGCTGCTCGGCACAGGCTCTTCCCAGACCCCGGCTGGCCGCCGTCACTAAAGCGATTTTTCCATTTATTCCTAAATCCATGTTAACGCCTCCTTTGGTTATCGAAGATAAACACATATTGCAATCTGTCCACTAATAATGTCTTGACACATTTTTGTCTATCACTCACACTATGGGTGTTGCGTGGTGCGGGGTGCGGGATGCGGGTTGCGGGATGCGGGTTGCGGGATGTGGGTTGCGGGATGCGGGATGCGGGATGCGGGTTGCGGGATGCGGGATGCGGGATGCGGGATGCGGGATGCGGGTTGCGGGGTGCGTGTTGCGAGTTGGCGGTATTCGGCTTTCGACTTTCGGCATTGGACGCACGGTAGTTTAAAGCTGGGTTATCTGTCTTCTGTCTTCTGGTATCTGGTTGCGGATTACAGGGATTGGTTGCACGCTGCGGGAAGGCGAAAATATGGATTCTCGATTCCAGGTGCTGGATTCTGGATGCTCGATGCTGGACACCGCAATGGTGTATGGCATAGGGTGAAAGTCATAAGGCTTTCGGCATTTGACACCCGGCTCAATCCAAGGGGTATTGAGCGGAAGGGATGCAATATACGGCATTGATCATGAATCACCATTTAATAATCAGGCGACCCTCTTTCTTGACCTTAGTTGCCGTTACTTTTACCGGGATTTTTTGTATGGCTTCGAACTCCCTTGCGATAACACTCGAAGAATTGCGATCAGGTCTGCCCGTGCAAATTATGACCTGGTCCAAGGATGCCGTGGACAAACTATATACGCCGCAAACGATATTCGATTATATCAACGGCGGAGCTGAGGTTTACAAGGCTTACAATATGCGCCGCTGCCTGTCTCGGCGCTATACAACTTCCGGAGGACCGGCCATTGTCCTGGATGCTTTTGATATGGGGACATCCGAAGATGCTTATGGTGTGTTTACCCACGATCCGGCCGGCGAGGCGATTCAACTCGGGCAGAATGGACGTTTACGGCCGGGTTGGTTGAACTTTTGGAAGGATCGCCACTACATATCTATCTATTCGGAGGAAGAGACCCCGGCAGCTCAAAAGGCCGTCAGAATGCTGGGCAAAAAAGTGGACGCGCTGATTACTGACCGCGGCACCCGGCCCAAAATTATCGAACGATTGCCGGCGGACGGCTTGCTGGAATCGAGCATCCGCTATCTTCACCACCCTGTTATTTTGAACTACCACTACTACCTGTCCGATGAAAATCTGTTGCATCTCTCTTCTGAAACGGACGCAGTGCTGGCCGAATACGAAGGTCTAAACGGCAAGGCCCTGGTCCTGCTGATATCTTATCCCCGGTCCAGCATTGCCGCCGATGCCTACACGGATTTTAACCGCCACTATCTCGAGCAAGTCGACAATAAAGGTGCGGTTCTGCTCGAAAATAACGCGTGGTCGGCGTCGAAAATAAACGGGCGATTGCTGGTTATCATTCTGGAAGCGGACAGCCGGCAGCTGGCTGAAACCCTGCTGGTGAACGTCAAATAATTTAGTTGATTGGTTGATTGGTTGATTAGTACTTGAATGAGTAAATACGTCCAAGCCGGGCTCTCTGGAGCCATATTCTTCAGTGACTCAACTAACACCGGAGGCTTAAATGAACAATTCAAAAAAGATCATAACACGCCGCGATTTTATTCGCACCGGTTCGTATGTTGCCATGGGGAGCCTTATGGGATTGCCGTGGCCGGGTCAGGCCGCAGGCACGCAAACAACCGAAAGCCGCGTGGTGCTGATCCGGGATAAAAATCTCATGGATGCGTCCGGAAACTTGCGATCCGTCAATCTGGCCGAGATGCTGGATCAGGCGATGCAGTCGTTGTTTGATGCCGGCAGCCCATCCCGGGCATGGCAACAGCTTTTCAACGCGCAGGATATTGTCGGAATTAAGAGTAACGTCTGGTGGCACCTGCCGACCCCTTCGGCATTAGAGGAAATATTGCAGGAGCGCTTAATGGAAGCCGGGGTGCAGAAACAGAATATTGGCGTCGACGATCGGGGGGGGGTGCTGAGCAATCCGGTCTTTATCAAATCGACGGCCCTGATCAATGTTCGTCCAATGCGAACCCATGCTTGGTCGGGGTTGGGAACACTGCTGAAAAATTACATCATGTTTGTATCCAGTCCCTGGATGTATCATGGCAACGCCTGTGAAAGGCTGGGAGCGATTTGGCAAAAGCCTCCCGTGGCCGGCAAAACCCGTTTGAACATTCTGGTAATGATAACTCCGCTTTTTCACGGTATTGGCCCCCATCACTTCAGCCGCAAATACACCTGGCCCTACCTGGGATTGGTGGTAAGTCTGGATCCCGTGGCGGCCGATGCAACCGGAGCCAGAATCATACAGTCGAAAAGAAACGATTATTTCGGTGAACAGCGGCCCATCAGTCCCCGGCCGCTGCATATCGAAGCGGCCGATGCCCGGTTCGGACTGGGCAACAGCCGGCCGGATCGGATTGAGTTGATAAAGTTGGGGTGGGATGAGGGACGGTTGATATAAATTTGAAACCGTGAAGAAAATCGACATTCGGCTTTGTGCATGCGGTGTTGGGGGGAAAAGAAGGTGAGAAGGTAAGAGGGTAAGAAGGTAAGAGTGTGAGAATGGAAGTGGGAAATCGAAAGTCGGAATGTGGAATGCGGAAGTGGGAAATCGGAAGTCAGAATGTGGAATGCGGAAGTGGGAATAAGAAAGTCAGAAGGTGAGAAAGGCGGAGAAGGCAAGAAGTTGAGAGGGTAAAAGGGTAAGAAGGTGAGCGGGTGAGAATAGCGGCGGAAATGGGAAGCATGAATACGGTAAGAAACCTACTTCAGAAGGGTGAAACCGATGATATTTGATCAACCCGTAACACGAAGAGAATCATTCAAACGGTTAATAGCGATGTCCGGTTGTTTATCGCTGACCGGCGTGGCGGCCTGGACCTCCGGGCTGACAGGCAACCGAACGGCAGCAGCTGCGCCCGCCAAATTTTTGGTTGAGGCCGTCGGAGAAACCGAAAGCTACGACATCAGGCTACTGACAAGAAAAACATTCGAGACGGCCGGCGGGATCGCGAGTTTTATATCAAAAGGGGATGTTGTGGTGATCAAGCTCAATATATCCTGGGCCCGGCGACCCGAAATGGCGGCATCCACCAATCCCTATGTTTTGCAAGCCGTGGTTGAATTGTGCCAGGAAGCCGGTGCCAAAAAGGTGCGCATTGCCGACAACACCATTCACGACGCCCGGCGCTGTTTTGCCCTGACCGGGGCCGGGATGGTTGCCAAAAATACCGGCGCCGATCTGATCTATCCCCGCTCGACGTTGATGCGACCCATGCGACTGCAGGGCAATCGCCTGGATATTTGGCCGGTCTTCGTCCCGCTGGTTGAAGCCGACAAGGTGATCAACCTGCCCGTTGCCAAACACCATTCACTCAGCAACTTGACTCTGGGTATGAAAAATTGGATCGGGGCCGTCGGGGGGCGGCGCAACAAACTACATCAGGATATCCACATGACCATTGTCGACTTGGCCCAATTCTTTAAGCCTGCTTTGACCCTGATCGACGGCATTCGCATCATGATCCGCAACGGGCCATCCGGCGGGAGCACATCGGACGTCGTTCAGAAAGACACCCTAATACTCAGCAATGATCCGGTGGCAGCGGATGCCCGAGCCGCCCAGCTGTTCGGTCGCCAACCGGAACGAATCGGTTTTATCAAGCTGGGACAAAAATGGGGATTGGGCACGTACGATCTCGGACAATTGATGCTACATAGGGTGAGTCTGTGAAGATTCGAAATTCCGTACACTCTTGACATTCTGGGTTGCAATATTTAGATTCTTTCTTTTGAGAAATATCTCATAAAGGAGAATCAATGGTTAGACCGCAAAAAGAGCGCCGGGTGGCATTCAACCCGGAGATCAGCTACTTCAAACCCCGGGGCGTGCCCATGTTTGACCTTGAGGAAGTTTGCCTGACCATTGACCAGCGCGAGGCCATTCGGCTTTCCGACCTTCTGGGACTGTCTCACGAAGAAGCCGGACGACATATGGGGGTATCCCGCGCAACCTTTGGCCGCATCATTCAGCGAGCCCGCGAAGCAGTTGCGGATGCCTTGATCCATGGTAAAGCGATTAATGTCGAAGGCGGCAATTATCAGCTCATGGATACGGCGCGGATGTTTCGCTGCGGCAGGTGTGACCACGAATGGGAGGAACCCATCGGTACCGGCCGACCGTCACATTGCCCCGCCTGTGAGAATGGCGACTTCTACCGCATAAAGAAAAATAAACGTGATGAAACCTTATGAATGTCGAGGACTGGACACGAAAACTGGCATTCGGCATTCGGCGTTCGGCACACCGCAAACGGTGATGGAATACAATCATCGGTACTTGGGGTGCTGGATACTCGATGTTGGATGCTGGATACTGGATGCTGGATACTCGATGCCGAATACTGGTTGCTGGATGTCGGATACCGGAGAAACCGGGTATTCTGGGTTTGAAATCAGAGCTACGGGGCGGAAGAATAGATACTGAAGGTTGTGGTTGTAGACGTTTCTACCAAATAGACGCCAGGCGGAGAATGACGGAATTGCTTTTTCTGACTTCTGGCTTCTGTCCTCTGTCCTCTGTCCTCTGTCCTCTGTCCTCTGATATTTGGACCCCGATGCTGGGTGACGTATTTATATAATACAGATACTTCAATCTACCTATAGGAGTAATAAGACTTATGGATATTCAAAGTGAAATGCCAAAAAACCCGCAGCAGGCGCAAGCTGAGCAGGATGCAGCGGTTAAAGATAATTTGGGGAAAATAAAAAACAAAATCCTGGTGATGAGCGGCAAGGGTGGGGTCGGTAAAACCAGCACCTCGGTAAACCTCTCGATCGCCCTGGCCAATAAAGGATTGAATGTCGGCATCATCGATGTGGATTTGCATGGGCCGGATGTCCCCCGCATGTTGGGACTGGAGGGCATGCCCGAGGTGAATCAGAATAAAAAACTCAATCCCATGAGCTACTCTAAAAACCTGAAAGCCATATCAATCGAATCCTTTACCCCCAATAAGGATGACGCCATAATCTGGCGAGGACCCTTAAAATTTTCGGCTATCCGACAATTTATCGGCGATGTCGACTGGGGCAATCTCGATTTCCTGGTGATCGATTCCCCGCCCGGAACCGGTGATGAACCGCTGACGGTGGCCCAGACGATTACCGATGCCAAGGCGGTGATCGTCACAACGCCTCAGGAGGTGGCTCTGGCCGACGTCAGAAAATCGATAAGTTTTTGTAAGACCGTCAATATGGAGATATTCGGCTTGATTGAAAATATGAGCGGATTTGCCTGCCCCCACTGCGACGAAATGATCGAGCTTTTCGGATCGGGCGGCGGCGAAAAAACGGCGGCCCAGATGGGAATCCATTTTCTGGGCAGTATCCCCTTTGATCCCAGGATGGTTGCCTGTGGGGATTCGGGTTCCTGCTATCAGGATATTCACAGTACGTCGGCCGTCACCCAGGCTTTTGGGAGTGTGGCCGAGAAATTAGCGGCATTGGTTTGAATTCAGTTGATTGTGTTGATTGAGTTTATTGAGTTGATTAAGTTAAATCGGTGCTGATACCCAAAAATTAAGGTTTCAGGTGTCGGTGTTCAGAGTTCAGGATTTAGCACCTCGGCTCCCTGACACCCGACACCTGACCCCCGAAACCTTGATTGTAGGAGTCGGCATATTTCTCACCCCACCGGAGCGGACTAAGGCCGGGTTTTCTGAGCTCAAATCGCTACTTGCTGAACCTGCCATCATCCGCCGTTACCCCGATTTTTCCGGTCTTATCTCCGATCCAACCGATTCTTTCGACATCACGCACGTCAAACTCCGGGACATAGGGCTTTATATCCAACAGGGGGGGTGCCGTCAACCACGTCTATATCCTTTATATGCAGGCGATCTTCAGTCACGCCGCATAACCGCACCACCGACAGACCGATGGGATTGGGCCGCGACGGGGCCCGCGTGGCGAAAAGCCCCCGCTTTTGGTCATCCAGGAACGGTTTAACTTTCAATGAAAATTTTTTTGACAGGTGAAAGTTGTAAAGAATATAAATGTGCGAAAATCCCGCCAGATCCGCCAGCCCGGCACAATATTCCGAAAAAATCTCGATTGTCCCCGCGACGCCCTTGGCACCGGTAGGTTGAATGGGCGTTCCCGCAGTCGTCTTGTGGGGAGTATGAATGATGCCGATCGGTCGATATAGAATTTGTTCCATTGGCTTACCCCGGATCGAAATTGGTTAACACGCAAAACGTCGGGCTAAAGGTTGACGGCTACTATATTTGATTGACCGGGTCGATACAAGGGTTAAACGACGGCTAAGTGAAATCCTGCTTTAAACCAATGCGCGGATAACAAGCGCTACATTCCAGTGCAACTTTTCATCATTTGATCATTGCATGTTTGCCAGCAAGTGATATAAGGTGCCTCATTTTAGGGTTCAAAGGTTCAGAGGTTCAGGGGTTCAGAGGTTCACGGTTTGAAAGGTTAAAGTTTAAGGCTATATGACTGAACCTGAATCCGGGTAAAATTGTATTCAGAAGACCTACTAAATAATGAAGTTACACACGAGCGCTGCCGCTGATCGCCAACGCCAAGGCTGACTGGTATACGAAACCTCGTCCCTTTGCTAACGTAAGATCGGTGGCGGTTCCGACCTGAGACGAAGGTTACGCTGGCCCGCCCTATATTGGGTTGTTGAATATATGCAAATTGAAACTTTGTAGCTTAGATAACAGTGTCGCCCGGAAATTCAGCCACCTGTTGACCACTGCAATCTTGAACCTTGAACCTTGAACCCTGAACCTCTGAACCTCCTATTTAGGAGCCAGCTTGAATCGAAATTTAACAGACCAAAAAAACGGCAACCGGCTTTTTTGGGGCTGGTATGTGGTTTTCGGGTCTTTTGCGATCATGATCATCAGCTATGGCGTCCGGTACTCCTTCGGCGTTTTCGTAAAGCCCATGATGGTCGAATACAACTGGCCGATGACCATCATCCAGCTGGGCTCTTCCATTAGTCTGGTCATGTATGCCTGTACCGGTGTTTTGACCGGCTGGCTGCTGGATCGCTTTGCCCCGCGCTGGATCATGATCGGCGGAATCCTGGCCACTTCTGCCGGACTCATTTCGGCAAGCTTTATCAAAACGCCTTTCGGTCTATACCTCTCGTATGGCGTATTGGTGGGCGCCGGCTCCGCCGGATGCGGCATGGTGGTCACCAGTGTGGCGATCGGCAAATGGTTTGACCGTTACCGCGGGATTGCGATCGGCATATCATCCATGGGAATCGGGGTGGGGACCATGCTGATGGCACCGCTGGCCGGCTATATTGTCAAACACTATGGCTGGCGGCAAGGGTTTTTGACCATCGGTCTTTTAATGCTGTCCGTGGGCCTTTTCATTTCATACGTCTTTATGGGGAAACATGAACCCGGCCAGATCGGTTTAATGCCGGATGGCGATAGGTCTGCAAAGGATGCAAACCAACGTGCCGATAGAGGCCGGCCCGCAGAAAATGCTTCGATAAATTCCGTGCTGCGGAACTCGCAGTTTTGGATTCTGGTGTTCTGTAATGTGTTCGCGGTGATGGCGGTGATGATGACGTTCAACCTGCAAATCGCCTACGCGATCCACATCGGCATTAGCGAACTGGAAGCTGCCGCTGCTATTGGCATTATCGGGATTTGCGGAAGCTGCGGCAAATTTTTCTTCGGCTGGTTCAGTGACCGCGTGGGGAATGCGAAGTACGCGGCTTCGACCGGATTTGCCGTCATGGCGATCGGCATGTTGGTGCTGCTCAAGGCCGACTCCGTCGCAACTCTCTATGGCTATGCCCTGATATTCGGATTCGGGTATGGCTCGCTGGCCCCGGTAATGCCCTATATGGTCTCTGAACAATTCGGGCGTCAGGCCTTGGGGGCTACATACGGGGTATTGATATTTTTTGCCACCGGCTTGGGCGGCAGCGCTGGCCCCTTGCTGGGAGGCTACATTTTCGACCGAACGAATTCCTACGACATCGGCTGGCTGATCTGTATGATTGCCTTAATCGTGGTGGCGATTGCCATGCTGACCTTGAAACAAATAAGGCCGGGGCTTTAAGATACGGTAATGGATTGACATGCAAGTTCTATCAACCGGATTATGGCATCGATTCGATCTAAAAAAGGCAAAGCCGCTGTTCGTGCTCCAATAGGCAAATCCCATTATGGTGCGCTTTTTCGAGAAAATAGGTTGTGATTCATACGTGAAATATGAGCATTTGACATCACCTGAATTCGTGTGATAGTCGAATCATATCCCATTTCAATCGTCATCGCATTACAGATTGCGGTAGCTTATTTCCACCTTCAAATAATAATTCGTTAATTTATGCCAGTGATTTTTTCAAACATAGTGATAGGTTCTAAATATGGTCGATCGAACTCACCTCGCAATCCTGAATCAAGGCGCAGAAGCCTGGAATAAGTGGCGGAAGGGAAACCTTGATATAAAACCTAATTTGCGCAAAGCAAACCTCAAAAGAATGAAAATCCCCAGGTCGGACCTCAGCGGGGTGAGCCTCAGCAGGGCGAATCTGAGCGGGGCGAACCTCCGCGAGGCGGACCTCCGCTGGGCCTGCCTCAGCAGGATGAATCTGAGCGAGGCTGACCTTTGCGGGGCGGACCTCATCAAGGCGGACCTCAGTGGGGCGATCCTCGTCGAGGCGGATCTCAGCGGAGCGAACCTGAGCGGTGCGGATCTGAGCCGGGCAGTGCTCAGCAGAGCCAACCTCAGTGAGGCCGACCTCCACAGTGCGGACCTCAGCGGAGCAGATTTCAGTCTGGCGGACCTGAGTGGGGCGGACCTGAGCAGTGCGGACCTGAGCGGAGCGGACCTCCACGGGACGCGGATCGTCGAGGCGGACCTGAGCGAGGCCGACCTGAGCGGGGCGGACTTGAGCGGGGCGGACCTGAGCGGTGCCGATCTGAGCAGTGCGGACCTCAGCGAGGCAGACCTCAGCGATGCTGCATTAAGCCGGACGAATATCAAAAATATCGATATGAAAAATGTTAAAGGTCTTTAAAAGATTGATCACCACGGACCTTTGTCAATTTTTGATCAACCCCATTCTAAAAAAAATTCCGAGACGTTCAATTAGCCTGACTACCTGCGCTTTCTTCAAAATCAGCCCTGGGTCTCCCTAAAATCGGAGGCTGCTTTTTTAAGCATTAGTAAATTTTCGTGGGGGACATTGGGCGGAATGCCACAGCCGGGCATCAGGATATAGCCACGCGGAGACCTGCTGCCTGCGACGAGCGCAGCCGTGGACAGGCGGTAGACTTCAGCGGGCTGCCCTAAATGGATAACGGCCGGCTCGATATTCCCAGCGATGATACAGTCGGCGCCGAATGATTCGACGGCGGTTTCGAGGGCCACTTCATGGCCGAAACTGACGATACCCGGATTCCCCATGGGTATGTCACACCATAGGGGCAAGTTTTTGTTCTGCTCCCCACAGATGTGGCAGTAGATGTGCCGGATTCCTGTCGCTAGAATGTTTTTATGCAGTTCTTTCTGATAGGGCAGGACAAACGTTTCAAAAAACTTCGGAGAGAGCATCTGGTTGGAGGCTGTAGGCGCTGCCAGATAGGTCAGTATGTCTCCCGGCGGGAATGTGTCGGCAAATAACTGCACTACCGCCGAGCTGTAGTCTGTTGCCAGACGCAGCAGCCGGTGAGCCAGATCGGGTTTTTTGATCAGCCAGCGCATCAGCAGTTCCGGGCCGCACAAACTGCGGGCACCTTCGATAGGTGAGGTAATAAACGGAAATACCGGTAATCCATTTGAATGACAGCGCCGGGCAAAATCCAGATAAATCGGCAGCGGTCCGGCAGCTGCAATTTCTTCCGGCATGGTCAGGGTTTCAACTTCGTCCTCCGAATTGACCGGATGGCGGGTGGCCGTGGGTGCCATGGAGTACTCATCGGCCGGCCATTTCAGTGCGCCGCCAAAAGCCCAGGTCACATCCGAAGCCCCGCCCACGGCCATGCGGGGGACGCCGTCTTCACCGAATTGGGCAATAGTTTCGATTTGGGCATCAAAGCACTTCTGCGGGTCGTTGAAGGCCGCTGCCATTGGATACCCGACATTCTCAATCGCAAATGAGGGGGTTGCCCCCCACAGCCAGACCAGGGGACGGTTTATGTTCCTACCTGACAGAAGATTTAGGAACCGCTTGCCTATTTGTGCCTTATCCATGATTTAGACAGTGCGTTTGTATATTTTAGATTTTAGATTTCGGATTTTGGATTTAAGGTATTCTATCTTTTAGATTAAATAGATAGAGCGTAGCGATACCTAAAATCCGCAATCCGCAATCCGCAATCCGCAATCCAAAATAATTTTCAACTGTTTCAGAACCCACCGGTCAAGCCCAAAGCGGATAGGCAGCATAGTTTTCCGCAAACCAAGCCCGGGCCTCATAGGCCTGCAGCAGGTGTTCCGACGGAACACCATAGGGTATATCTCAGCCGGGAGCAAAAATGTAGCCCCGGTTGCCGCCCACCGCCAGGCTGATCAGGGCGTCCTCCCGCGGTGAAATCATTCCCAGCATCAAACTGTTGGTCAATTTCAGATTGCCGCCGAAGCCCTTGCCGTATCTGAGGGCCATGTCGCGCACGAAGCTCAGGTTCATCTGCTCGTCGATGGCAAATCCGTGGGTGGGCACCTTGCAAACTTCCTCCAGGACTTTACTGCAATTGCCGCAGATGAAAAAAGTGGATGTCAGCCCGGCGTTGTGGATAACATCGATGGCCGGCTGGCAATTGGGCGTGACGTATTCGGCAAACACCTGGGAACGAATCTGGGAGGCCACCGGATCAACGATGGCGATGATGTCGCAGCCCATTTCAGCGTAAAAACGTGCGGCCTGGGCACCCACTTCGCCGGCGAATTGCAGCACGGCGTGGGCGTATTCCCTGCGTCTGAGCAGGGCGGTAAAAATCTGGGGGCCGGCCAGATGGGATGCCAGGGTCAGCGGGCCGCACAACAGCCCCAGCATGGCACAGTCCAGGGCCTCCAGCCGTTGTTTGGCCGATTGGGCGGCTTCGAAGATAATCGGCCAGCGGCCGTCCGTTTTCAAGGGAATGTTGAGGCCGGCATCCTGGGGTGTCTGGTCTTCACAAAGATGCGTCATGATCGACGGCACATTGTCTTCCCAGTAGGTTGCTTCACAGCCCATGCTTTCGGCCTCCACCGACAGGTCGAACAGCAGGGGAATGCCGTCGGCGTGATAAAGTTCGGCCGCATGCACCACGCCATTGGCCAGCAGGTGGGCGTCTTTCAAGAACGTATCGGCCGGCTGGTCGATCAACGCGGCACAATGCACCCCGGCGTATGGCAGCCAGGGCGGGATTTCGGTTGTTTTGCCGCGGGTGGCGTCGATTAGCATTTGTTTTGCCATTTTTTTACCTCATTTTAAAAGCGAACCGCAGAACCGCAGAATATCGAATATCGAATTTCGAAGGGTGGTTTCGCTTCGCTCTGTCATATTTTAATTTAGATACAATGCTGCAAAGAAAAATGTCTAAAATTGTAAAATGCCTAATAAGACTATAGTAATGGCGTTCTTCCCATTTAAAAATGACGGAGCGAAGCGACATCCACAAATCTTCAATCTTCATTTAAAAGGGAAAATCCACGCCCATGCCGGCAATTTCGTCTTTCACCCTGCGGTACATGTCGTAGTGCTCCGGGGTTGGCAGGGCTTTATGAACATCGTAGCATTCATGGTATTCCTTGCCCTTGGAGGCGGTGGCCGCGTCTTCTTCGTAGGTGGCCAACAGCTTTAATGCAATTTCATTGGCCTGCTCCCGGGTCATGCCCATGTTGGCTGCGGCATGCCCCACTTCCATGCCCAGACGGGCCTCCATGGGGGTGGCGCGATTGCGGTATTTATTGCGGGCCGAAGCCATCTCCCACAGGTGCCAGCCGCAGACGGTGCTCACCAGGGCATGGCAGGCGGTCTCTCTGAAAAGCATTTCGGTCATGGGACCGGAATTGGCAAACCCGTTGGAGGTGTACAGCAGTTTGCTGTTGCGGGCCAGAGCCTGGCCTGCCATGGCGATGGGCCACAGCAACTCCCGGGTGGTGTTGGAACCCCAGTTGAGATGAAAGGGGAAATGCTGGTTGTAGACGGCGCCATGGATCAGCAGCCCTTTGAGACTGTAGGCGACCAGGGTGACCGCCACGCCTTCCGAACCGCCGCACCAACCGCCGTAAATCGGTCCGGTCAGATTGCCGGTGTAGCAGCCGTACTGGGCGTAATGCACCGAGCGGTTGAGCAGGGTATCGGCGGTTTTAAATTCAGTCAGCGATCCCACCAAACGGGAGTCGGAAGTACGCACGCCCCAGGCATTGTCGGATACGGCAATCTGGCCGGAATCATGCTCGGCCGTCCCCACGGCCACGAAGAACACGCCGGGGGATCCGACCTGCTTGGCCGCCAGCCGCATGTTGTAGATGTGCTGGACACAACCGTTGATTTCCGTGGGGCCGCCCGATTCGATCAGCTGACCGGCCGCATCCTCCAGGATGGGGGCGCAGAAGCCGTCCAGCAGCGGTTCCTTGAGATAGGCCAGGCACATGGAATGATGCAGGTGTTCGTCCACCGTAATATCCGGGCTGAAAATGCAAAAAGGCGGCTCGGTATCCTCCACCCGGCGATGCTTGAATAGTTTGGCGTCTTTGCTTTCACCCACCCAGTACCGGTCTTTGGCCATGTACAGGGCTTCCTTGATCTCTGCGTCACTGACCTGGATGATGCGATGGGAATCCGTGTTATAGACCCCGACGTCCCGAAAAAGATCCCAGCCCGCCTGCCAGATGCGGTCGGCCATCGCATCGTCGGCCGGCACCGGCGTTGCGGGGTCATACTTGATTTCGTATTTTTTAATCAGCTTCTTCAGCGTCGGGGTAAACAGTTTGGGTAAAAAGTCATCTTCATCGATGTGGCGACCGGTTTTGGACCGTTCCATTATTTCCCATAAACGATAAGCCGTGGTCATGGTTTTCCTCCCATCCAATGATTGAAGATTGAAGATTTAAGATTGAATATTTGTGGATGTCGCTGCGCTCCGTCCTTTAAAGCATGGGTTGGAAATCCGTGAGTATTCAATATCCAATCGAATAATTCGGTGTTATTTAATCAGGGCGGCCATTTTTTCGGATGCGCAGTTGGCGTCTTCACAGTAGAGGTCCGCCCCGATCTTATCGGCCCACATCTGGGAAGTGGGCGCACCGCCAATCACCACCTTGTACTTGTCGCGCAGTCCTTTGTCCTTTAAAAACTCGATGATTTCCTGCTGGCGCGGCAGGGTGGTGGTCATCAGGGAAGAGGCTCCGATGAAATCTGCACCCATTTCTTCGGCGGCTTTGATAAAATCCAGCGAATCCACATTGTAGCCGAGGTCTTTAACTTCAAAGCCATTGGTCTCCAGCATCAGTTTGACGATATTTTTCCCGATTTCATGCAGATCACCCTTGACCACCCCGATGACGACCTTGCCCTTGGCCAACAGGCGTTCTGTAGACTTCAACTCGGGTTTGACGATTTCCGCAACCGCGGTCAACGCTTCACCGGCCAGCATCACTTCGGGCAGGAATATATCCAGGTTCGCAAACAGGTCGCCGACGCGCTGCATAGTTAGGGTCAGCCTATCCAGAATTTCCAGCGGATCCATACCGCCGGCCAGCATTTCGCGGGCCAGGGCCTCGCACGCTTCCTTTTCGCCGTCTTCCACTAGTTGGCTTAACTGGTCCAATGACATTATTTTCCTCCTCGTATGTGTTCTTATATTAGTAAAATATTTTGATCGCTATACTACTCCAATACTCCAGTACTCCAGTACTCCAACACGCCATCACTCCAATACTGCCCCTAAGGCACATGTTTTTCGAAGACCACCCGACCACCTTCCAACCGCTGACCCAAAAAGCAGAAAAAGTTGTCGTCGTCGCGTTCGGGATAGTCGAGGCGAGTAAAAATACGGTAGCGGCTCTCGCGGCGTTCGATGGTGCTGCGCAATATGATTTCACCGCACTCGATCAGGTTGCGCATCTCCAGACAGTGGGTCAATTCGTGGGGATTGGCCGCGACCAAGCGCATATTCTGCTTCAGATATGCCAACGATTCGAGACCGCGCCGGGCCATCGACCCGGAGCGATACGCAATGTTGTAGTCGCTCATTACATTTTGGATAAAACTCTGGGCTTCCAGCCAGGCGTCACCGTTTTCGCGCTCGTTGACTTGATTGGCGAACTCCAGCAACGCATCGAAATCACCGCCATGGGGCGCGTGGTTCATGTGTTCGGCAAAGTCAACGGCCGCCTCTCCCGCCAGGTGGCCCATGGTCAGTGCCCCGGGAACCACACTTTGAGGTATGCCGCCGGCTTCATCCCCGGCGGCAAACAATCCCGGCAGGGACGTGCGGCATCGGCCGTCGACGATAGGCCCGCCCGCGGCGGCCGCCGAATGTTCGGGTTCCAGCGACCACAATTCGATCTTGTGCCGGCGGAAATCGATATCGTATTGCTCATTCAAATGATGAAAGCAAGTGCCCGACCCCTCGTTGGCGATGGCCCAATGCATGTAGGCCTGGTCGGCTTTGCTGCCCCAGGACATATCGGCATAGATCGGCCCGCGGCCGGCCTTCAGTTCACCCATGAAGGTCTTACCGGTGCCGAAGGGTGTGGCCGGTCCTTGCCAATCTTCCAACTCATGGTTGCGGGGACGAATCACTTCGTCCAGACCATTGATTCCGATGCCGCAAGGCTGGTAGGAGCCGCCGGGCAGGCCGCCGCCGCGTACGAGGTTTTTGGATGACCAGCGGCCGGGAATGGACACGAACTCCATATTGATCAACTCGGCGCCGGCCCTGAACATGGCGGCTTTACCGTCGCCGGTCAATGCCGGCGGCATGCGGGTGTTGAAGACCAATCCCGAAAAGGTTTTGTACAGCCGATTGGGCCGTCCGGCAGCCATGATCACGGCTTTGGCCCGAAACACGTGCAGCTTGCCGTCACGGGTGCCGTACCCGACTGCACCGGCGATTTGGCCGTCATGGACCAGCAGGTCGTTGATCATGACCCGATCTGCCACCCGGACCCCGCGTTGGCGGACCTGTTCGGTGAGGACCCGCTTAACATCGCGACCGTCGAAATGCAGGGTGTTGCGGCAGCTATGCAGCTGATATTGGAGTCGAAATTTACCTGGCAGGGTTGAATCGTCATAGCGCATCTTCATCCCGAAGCGCTCCAGGTCCATGATACGGTCGTAGGCTGTGGCGGCGACATAGTGGATGATATCCTTGTTGATCAGACCTTTGGCCAGATTCTGGATGTGGTCCTCAACCAGATCTTCCAGGGCTATGCCCTCAGCTTTTTGGATTTCGGGAAAATAGGCCCAGATGTGGTCGGTACCCGTGGCGGTGCAGCCGGAGCGCTGGGGGGTTGGATTTGTCTACCAGGATAACCCGGTCGTTGAGTTCACCGGCCCGGATGGCTGCCATGCATCCGGCCAATCCCCCGCCGACAACGCAAATATCACAAGTATGTTCGATGATGTCGATTTTAGGCATGGCTGACTCCTGTTTCAGGTTTTGGTGACCGAGCGGGAAAATGCCGCGGCTTTGCCAAGGGCGGCGGCCTCGTCGCCGGTGGGTGGGCCGTAGTTGGCAGGGGAGGGTACCATACGCATCTGCAGCGGCAGTCTCAGACTAATTGCCTCTACGGGGCAGTCTATCACACATGACCCGCAATACCAGCATTCAGCGGGATAATCAACAGTCGGGATTTCCTCCTCCCGGTGGCCGAATATATCTTGCGGGCAGATATCGTAGCAAGTGCCACAGCGCTGGCAGAGCGTTTTATCGATTTGAGGTGGCATGACAAATCTCCTTTGTATTTGATTCGACAGATGTCAGAAGACAGATGTCAGAAGACAAATGACAGATGTCAGAAGACAGATGTCAGATATCAGTTAGCGCCAAATTCAACTTTGAGAAGGCTAAATTTTGTATGTTGATATAGAAAAATTCCTAAATTCGATCCGCCTGCGGCGGATCAATCGTCATTCGATATTCGTCGCTTCGCTTTCTATAAAATTCTCCAACCGCCGGATGCCTTCGACAACTTCAGCTTCAACGGCACACACCGACAGGCGCAGATGACCCTGGCCCAGTGCGCCGAATTCTGTTCCCGGCAAGGTCACCACGCCTGCTTCTTCAATCAGGCGAATGGCGAAATCCATGGCGTCGGAGCCGTACCGGTTAAAGTTGGGAAATACGTAAAATCCGCCGCCGGGCGCCGCGCAATCGACTCCGGGCAGTGCTTTGACGCACTGGTAGAGACGATTCAGCTTGTCGGCAAAATGGCTGCGGATAGGGGCCATTTCTTCATCGCTGCACTCGAGAGCAGCCATGGCAGCCGCCTGGCTGAGGACGGAAGGGCACAGGGCCACGCAGTAGTGCAGCTTTTTGATGGCCTGCATATACGCCGCCGGACCGGCAACGAAACCGATTCTGAGTCCCATCATGAAATGGGATTTGGAAAACCCTCCGAAAGTGAACGTTCGTTGCGCCATGCCCCGAAGCGACCCGATGCTCAGTGATTGACCATCAAAGGTATAGTCCCGGTAGATTTCATCCACCAGTACCAGCAGATCGTGGGACTGGGCAAATTCAGCCAGGGATTTCAAGGTCGCATGCGACCAAACCACACCCAGGGGATTGCTGGGATTGCAAAAAACGATGGCGCGGCTCCTGGCGCTCACAGCGGCCTCCAAACGCTTAAAATCAGGTTCAAAATCAGCGGACTCATCCAACGGGACCAGGACCGGCTTGGCCCCGCACACCAGAGTATTCTGGTAATAGGTGCCGTAGTGGGGACTGGGGATGATCACTTCGTCTTCCGTTTCGAGAATGGAGCGCATCACGATATAAAGACCCTGCTGAACGCCGCAGGTGACGATGATGGAATCTTCGGAATCAACGTCCAGCGACCAGTCCCGGCACAGCATACCGCCGATCGCCGCCCGCAGTGCTTTAGTGCCGTAATAGTCGGAATAGCGGGCATATCCATCCGCAACTTGCCCCTGCAGCGCCTGCTGAATCCGCTGCGGCATGACCATGTCGGGATTCCCCGATGCCAGGTTGGCCAGGTCGCTGCGACCTTCCATGGCCCGCCAGATGGCTTCCCGCTGGCTCATGGGAACGGCAGCCACATCGGGGTTGATTCTGAAGACCTCTGCCTGGTGCATGTTTATACCCTTTGAATGCTCGGACTGTAGTCTCAGCGGCCGTCAGTCCTATAAACGACCGAAGCCGGATCGACCTTAAACAATGAGCTAAATTGAACTAAAAAATTACAAATGACTAAAATTGCGGTGTCGCTTCGCTCCGTCTATATATTGATCGATTGATGCCCGGTGTGTGGAGCTCAGAAATCAGGGGATTAATACCCGATCATTTCTTAGGCCAAATTTGCGGCTGTCTTTATAATTTGGAGCGACAAAATGCAAAAAATCATTTAAAAACACTTAGTCAGCTTTATAAAATATTAATAATATTTTTGTCAACAACTTTATAATATTTTTTTGTTGACTTTCAGGTTGATTCGGTTATCATATGAGCCAGTTGCCGCCGCGGCAGCGAGCGATTCCACTCCGCCTTCGGCGGACCATTGGTCATTTCATTAGAGCCAGTTGCGCCTGCGGCAACAACCTTGAACGCAATGCCCCGAAAAATAATTATGAACAAAGAACAAGCCTACGAAAAACTGCGGGTGAAAATCATCATCAACGAAGCCGCACCCGGCGAGATCCTCAATGAAAAAGATTTGATGGCCCAGCTTGCCATCGGGCGTTCGCCCTTGCGGGAGATACTTTTCCGGTTGCAGGAAGAAAACCTGATCAAACCCCTGCCTCGGCTGGGCTACATGGTGACGACCCTGGATATCTTCGAAGTGCGCGAACTGGTGGAGTTGCGCCGGGAACTGGAGGGCTTTGCCGGGCAACTGGCGGCCCAGCGCATCACGCCCGAGCAGCTGGAGGGCCTGCAGAACATTATCCGCGAGGCGGAAACTGAAACCACCATGGTACCGGAGGTTTCCAATATTTCGGAATATTTCGATACCCGCTTCCATAGCTTGCTATACCAGGCCGCCGGCAATCAGAAGTTGGTCAAAATCCTGCAGGACCAGCACATTGTCATGCTCAGAATCTGGTTCCATGTGGGTTTGAACGCGATCGGCTTCGCCGATCAGGCCCAGAATCTTTACGATGTGTTGGCGGCGCTGGAGCAAAGAGATCCGGTTAAAACCCGGCGCGCTATGGAGGAACATGTCGATCAATACGCGGCGCAAGTCAAAGAGCAATTCCTATAAGACCCAAGATTTAATCCAAGACTGAGCTTGGAAGAAAGGGTAGTAGTCACTCAGAATCCTGAGGGAAAAAATGCCTAAATTGCCTAAAGTGCGCTAAAATGCCTAAGTTAATGTATTCTATCTGTTTTAAAAATAATCGCATTCCACAATTTTAGATCATTTTAGTCATTTAAATTTTAGTTCATTTCATCACTGAATATCGCGACAATTGGTTAATTTCGATAACAAATCGTTGATGACGCTTTTTTAGCGCCTAGGAGCTTCAGCCATGATCAGTGGATTCAAATCCCAATGTGTTCCGGCATATCAGCTGCTGACACCGGAGCAGATCAACTTCATTCACACCGCCACTCTAGAACTGCTGGAAACCGTCGGGGTCGATGTCCACCATGACGAGGCCCGGCAAATGCTGGCTGATGCCGGTTGTCGCCTCACTGGGGATCGGCGGGTTCGGATACCCAATTGGCTGGTGGAGGCAGCCATTCAAAGTGCCCCGTCCCGGGTTACCATTTACGACCGGCTGGGTCACGAAGCCATGCGCCTCGAAGGCCGGCGCGTTCATTTCGGGCTGGGTACGGATCTGATCCGTACTTACGATTTGGCAACCGGTGAACTGCGGCAGTCCTGGTTGCAGGATGTGGCAACCGCGGCCCATATTTCAGACTATCTCAAGCATATCGATTTTATTGGCTCCTATGCCCTTCCAGGAGATTCGCCCGCCAATCTCATCTACCTGGATTCCTTTAAAACCGAACTGGAAAACTCCAGCAAACCTATTTTTTACACCGCTGCCGGCCTTGAGGATATCCGCTACATCAACGCCATGGCGGCCGCCGTGGTGGGCGGCGAAGCGCAATTGCGGGAAAAGCCGTGTCACATCCACTATTCCGAGCCCATGAGTCCGTTAAGCCACACTTTCGGTGCCGTCCAGAAGCTGCTTTATTGCGCCGATCACGGCATTCCCGTCAATTATACCTCGGGCATGATGTCCGGTGCCAGCGTGCCGGTGACCCTGGCCGGGGCCATCACCGTCGGCAATGCCGAGGCCCTCAGCGGTCTGGTAATTCACCAACTCAGATCCAAAGGCGCACCCATCGTCACGGGATTCGGTACCTCCACCATGGACATGCGCACGACTACCTGTGTCTACGGGTGCCCGGAGTACCGTTTGGCGCTTTCGGCCTGCGCGGATCTCTACCATCATTACGGATTGCCCATGTGGGGCACCGCCGGGGTAAGCGACGCCAACACCCTGGACCAGCAGGCCGGTATGGAGTGGGCCCTTTCGATCATGGTGGACACCTTGCACGGTGCCAACCTGGTGCATGATATCGGGTACCTGGGGCAGGGGCTCATCGGTCACCCCC
>Ga0056128_1000036_pt1 | contig 67198 bp, 40 predicted proteins | sample WorMetLIZISLAND2_FD_71113 | JGI IMG/M metagenome (GOLD analysis project Ga0056128, IMG submission 71113) | Marine gutless worms symbiont microbial communities from Max Planck institute for Marine Microbiology, Germany - Olavius geniculatus... ... | reverse complement strand
TGACTGACAATGTTTGTTGTTTAGTTAAAATAATACAGAAGAATGAAAGGATCATTGCTGCTGTACAATTTGAAATTAAACTGTTTGATTTTTTCTACTGCTCTAAATGGCTCACTGATTTATATTTTATGGATATATACTGCAAACTATCGAAATGCATTGGACAGACTCCGTGTTCGTATGAACATTATCTTGCTTTTGAATAATTCACTTGTGAGTTGACAGCTGCAAAACAAAGAATATTTAATTGCCTTATTCGGACACTGGCCATTTTCATATAAGCAATTTTTTTCTGAACACTTCATTGAAAACTGCAAGAATCTCGTGACGTACGGTTGCAAAAATATGGTGCCGTAAACCTTGTGCTGTTTTTTTCTGGAACGCCGTGTATACACGGTGTTTCACAAAAAATGACATCCTTTTTCTTTCATAACTCAGTCAAATAGTGATCAATTCACATGAAATTTTTACCAGATACAGGTGAAAAAATACCAATTCAAAATATTTCAACCAAATGTGGCTGTTAGTCAAATATGCTTTGCTAGTCATGATGTAATACTGACATCATAATGTGTCGTGAGTATAAGCTTGCTTGTCTCAACTGGTGCTGTCAGTTGCTACCCTGCTTTGATGGTGAACTTTATCTGGTTCACTAATGAAAAGTGTTTATTGTATCAGCACTAAACAACATGGGGGCATGAAATCAGGCATCTCGCAATCCAAAAACTCAACCATCTCACAAACAGTGTGTGCTGGTGCTCTGTCTTGCTGGGAGGTGCAAAAGTCAAGCTGTCATCACAAGCATGTAAAACTGATCATTTATGGCGTTTTTTGTGGCTGCAATGGTAAAACTTCAACAGTTTGTCAGCAGTGAACCAGATAAAGTTCACTATCGAAGAAGGGGTGCTATATTTAGCAACTGTCAGCACTGGCTACGACAAGCAAATTTATACTCATGACATATTATGATGTCAGCATTACATCACTGCTAGCAAAGAATATTTAACTAACAGCCATATTTTGTTGAAATATTTTGAATTAGTATTTCTTCAGCTATATCTGGTAAAAATTTTATGTAAATTGATCATCATTAAGGTGAATTGTGAAACAAAAAAGGTGCCATTTCCCTGAAATGCAAACATGACAGATTTAAAATAATACATAAATGTATAACAGTCAATTGTGAAAGTGTATAAACAAAAAGGGTTAAATGTTACTGAAGTCCACAGCAAGAGATGTCACAGCAACACAAATAAGCACTATATTGAACATCACCTGCCATACAGGATCACACATTGTTACCTGTCAGCCAACACAGGTAAACATGTCCACCTTAAACCCAGCCAGGCAAGCCAGTACCATAGACAAATTATCTACCGATCTAGAAATTACTCAACAAAAAATATCAACAAAAAATTGATCAGTACGGACCTTCGTAAAAATGCTACGTAGCATACAATCATTTCCAAAGAAAGTAGCCTTGCACAAAATATGCAGTGCACACATCTGAAAAGGAAAACTTTTAAAAAATAGTAACAATTAATGGAGTGGAGCTATGCCAACTGCATAGTTGCAAATTTGACCCACGGATGCCAGATTTAACTAATGGCGCAACATAAGAAAAATAGTCAAAAAGCTGCTTCAAACAAAATTTTTGTACTGGTTCAATATTCTTTGACACGTATTGCATGAAAACTAGAACACAGCAAACAGTAAACACAAAAATATCACAAAGTACAGCATTACACGAGACAGCCTATGAGTGAGTGAGTGAGTAGGGTTTAACGTCACACCCGACACAGTATAGGTCATTTTGGGAACAGCCTTTCAATGTTAGAGACGTTTTAAATGTAGAAATCAAAGCAGACCTGCGGTGGGACAGGTTGTGGCGGTGGTGCCATGTTGGCAAATGGCAGTCGTTGTCTGCTGTGAATAGGCATTGGAGCTGCAATACTGATGGGCGGCTGACTACCGAACACTGATAATGCACAAACACACACAAACGCACATTACACAATGACTGCGTAGTCACGGAAAACAGCTACAAGATCTCATGAGCAAAACAGGTGCACTTGCTAGAGTTGTCACGCAGCAGTCCACTCGTTTTTCTCCTCTTACATCCACCAACCTTCTGGAACAGCTTCATTGGCTTCCTATCAAATGGCAAATCACGTTCAAGCTTGCTTCTTCTACTTATAGATCTATACATACCGGTAATTCACCTTAACTCGCTGATCTTGTACATCATCACAAATCAACAAGATTTACTCGCTCATCTTCCAGTCATCTAATTGATGTTCCATACCATAACTTGTCTTTTGGTTCCTGTGCATTTCAAGTTTCCATGCCACAAGTATATAATTCCATTCCTCTTCATATCCGTCAAGCTCAAACACTCACCTCTTTCAGACATCATCTTAAGACTTATTATTTTCAGTCTGCTTATCTTGCCCCTTAGCACTCCTTTCCAATGCACCCTGATTCTTTCGTGAGACTTTGGCGCCAAATAAATTGCTACTTACTCACTTACATACACATGACAAGCTTAGGCTGAACACTACATCACTCTAGATCAGAAGCACTCAAAGAGCACAAACCTCCACTGAGAGGTCTGCTTTATTTCACAGAGTTAAACTAAATTAAGGCTAATCATAACAACTGCTAATTTTTACATGCCATATGAGTTACAATCTGTAGATTTCTGAAATACATTTTTGCTTCTGTATTTTTGATGCTGCACTTCTTCCTAAATATTAATTCAATACCATACTTGCAGCTCAAAACCACAAAGCCCCAAACATATACGTTTTTGTTTCAAATCTCTCTTAGAGAAACTCTACGGTATTACAATAGAAAACCAGACACTTTTCATGCTAAGCACTGAATGCACAACTGAGGCTCTCAACTAAACGATCAGCCATGACGGCACACAACCAACTGATATTTATGATCCTGGACTCCTTTATGCAGGTCAAACAATATTTTGAAAGCAGTGATGGCAATATGACAAACACAACAAAAAGTGATCACAGCTCTCTAACTACTACTGAGACAGGTGCTGCCAGAGTTTCAACCTTATGCCCTGAGTGTACTGTCTACCGATGTTAAAGAGTCCTCGACTGCCCAGAATCCACAGAAGAATCCGAATCACCACTGAAATCCAACCACTTACATCTTGAGCCATGCCTAACCCCTACAAACGTTAAAAAAACATGATATCCTCGGCTGAGCTAACAGTATATACATATTGCACTGTGAAAGACATACTGATGGGAGACGAAGCGTGTGGCGAGTGAGAGCGCAGCTGCTGCAGCTGTTGCTGCTGCTGCAGTATCTGTGGAGAGATGCTGCCAGGCTGCTGTGACTGTGGCAGCTGCTGTAGATAGGCCATCAACAGCTGCGGATCCTTCATCAGCATCTGATGCTGCATGTACAGTTGCTGCTGCTGTAGCTGATACAGCTGCTGCTGCTGCTGCACTGCTGCAGTGTTGCTGATGACTGGAGGGTTATTTGAATGCTGCACGTTCACCGGCATGTTCACTGGTCCAGGCTTAAAGCACAATAACAATTAACACCATCTTAAGGCCTGGGTTCTGGATCTTTTAGTTAACTAATCAGTTAGTAAACTGTCTGTTAATTGTAACTCGCTAGTTAAGTTTGTGCGTGTTTCTGAACAAATCCTTGAATGGTTGTCAGTTAACTGAATAGCAAACTATAGTTGTTTAGCAATGATGCACACAACACTAATCACTTCTGCCTAGCGCAGGCAGGCGTCATGAATGTTAATGAACACAAGCCAGCTAAGTGATTGCAGACGTCCATTTTGTCTATTCATGAATGGATATCGTAGTAAAATATGTAGTAGCAAATATCTCGTCAAGCGTTTTGAACGCAAAGCTATGCAGTAAAATCGTTCTATAGTATCACATTCTTCGATTAGCTGCTTGCAAAATGGTACAAAAGTTGCGCTAAATATGATTATTACGATCGACGGTTAGCTAACTGGCCGATTTCCGCCAGTTAAATTTTTGGCCATTTTGACCATTGGTCAGTGCTACAAGAAACACAAGTTATGCAAATCTGTCAGTTAGCATCTAACCTAACTGCCCAGTTAGAACCAGAAACCGGGCCTAAATACATTCAGAGGCTCAGCCAGTAAAGAATTAATAAGCTGTATAAATTCATCACATCACAAACTTCTAACATTTATCACCACAACCACCACCTCCTTCATGATAAAGATGACAGTCAATTGATGCAGCTTACACTCACAAGTCAGCAATGTATACAAAATGACAGCCAACAAGTTCTGTACTGTGACCAACCTGTGGCAAGTCGACAACGTTCGACACAACCGACACAACAGGGTCCACGTTATGAACAGCAGCAGTAGAATGATCAGTGGACGGCATCAGTTCTGGTTGTGCTGGTTTCACTGCAGTCTGCGCCTGCCAAACAACACCAGCCACAGCCACTGACTACTGACAACCAGACAGACAATATACAAAGCACAAAACAGAACACAGTTTTAAAAACCAAACTACGGATGTTAAATTCGTTTTTTCCAAATTTGAATTCCGACCGCTAAAATTCGGATTAAATTCAAACTTCATTTATATATTTGTGGAGAAGTTTAAGCAATTTGCGTTTGATGTCTGCACTGTGGGGTGAGATGAAGGTCACAGCATGCACGCCACATGCCGGGAAGCAGTCTATCAACAGTGCAATCAGCCAGGATGTCAAGCCATGTCTATTGCGCTCTATTGCCGTTGATTGATGTCTGCTGTGTGTCTGGGCCACTTTGATAGCTTGCATCAGTATACAACATGCGCCTGCCAAAGGCGCAGTGCAAGATGGAGAGTAATTGAATGCCGTGGCGGTATGCAGGGAAGGGAGGGGAGGGGTAAGCAAACATGCGGCGGGCGTTGCTTGAATTGACGGCCGGCAAAGAGCAAAGAAATTGTCACACAGTTCACCACTGAAGTAACAGCACTCCACTTTCAAGGCAAAACTGTCTGCGTCTAATTAGTGATGCTTGGATTCGAATATCGAAGGGCTGAAAAAGAATACGAATTTGAGCTTAAAATTCGAAGTTCACAAATCCGAACTTCGTTTAACAACCCTAAACCAAACTATAACAAAAGTATGTCAAACTGAATTGCAGATGAAGCACTAAATGACAATATAAGCAACGCTGAGCTGTTTATCGAGAAAATCAGAAACAAAATGGCTTCAGTTAATCGTTCTCCATTCCACACTAATCTGAAAGCTTCTGGGCTGCTCATGAAAACACAACAACCCAGTATAACCCGAAAATCCACAGGGTTGGGGTTTTAAAAAAACATTTCTTTTAACCCAGCAAGAAGTTGTCAATGACATCAATGGCCATCAATCAAAATAATAAAAAAGAAAAATTTAAGACATTCATTCCAAAATTTGGATAAACTGCTAAGTTTCATAAAGAAGTTTCTATTTAACTGTCGGGCACTGTGACTTTGCTTGGCACTGTGCCAATTATAAGCACACATACGCAGCACTCCACATACACATACACATATACACATACACATACACATACACATACGCTTACATAAGATAACCAAACCTGTCACATACCTGATCAATGTTTGGCTGAGATTTGTTGACAAGATGCAGGAGCTTGTTGAATGCACTGAGATCACCATTAGTACTACTAGCAGCAGCAGCAGTAGCATTAGCACTGGTGGCATTCACAGCGGCTGGTGCTGACGGCAGAGTCATGTTCTGAAGGCCAGCCTCAATCTGCTCCAGTGTCTGTGCACCTGCTGGCAGTGCGGGAGCCGGTCCTGGAGGTATGTGAGCGTGTGACGGGCCACCAGCCGGTGCTAACGTATGTGGGACCCTCGTGCCAGCCACGCCAGCATCACGTGTCACCAGCGTAGATGAGCCGAGAGCAGTACCATCTGCCGGGGTTGAAGAGCTGCTGGGAGCGAGAGGAGGCAACTGTTTACTGACAGGACTCAACTGAGCAGCCTCCAACTCCTCCAGACGCACCACCTTCCCACCAGATGGCAGCACTACAAACACAGAAGGCTATAACTAGAGCTGTGCCAAACAGTACACTGGAGCCACTATTCGACCAAATATGAATTAAATATTTAACAACACTTCTATTAATGACAACAGCATTTTTTCTTAAGCCTTCTACACAGTTCAGCCATATTATATGTAAGCTCTGAAAATGCCAAGACCAGAGCTGATCAAAGACCATTTGAGATAGACTATTCCAATAGTTAACAGCCAAAATAACAACACACTATAAATAATAAATAAAGCACTGCATTAAAAAAATCAGAAAAAAGCAACAAGTAAGTAACTATTCAGCACTTAAATGTTTTTCTTTAACTAACAACATTAAAATTAAATACAACCAGTGAGAAGACCACCACAAAATTGAAACCCATAGGCTCTGAGACCAATGCCAAGAAAAAGCGTATTGAAGACTGAAATCACAAATTATGGCCTAAAAATAAAACCCATGTCCCAGGTCCCTGCTGCATTTATTGCATACTACAGAGTATATCGATAATGGCAGTGATTACCAGGCTGGGAGGCAGTGGGCTGAGACACACTGTCTAACAATGCCTGAACATTAGCCACAACTTTGCCTAGAAACAAACCCAACACATCGCAACATCAGCCGGTCATCATATAACCATTATAATACACAACTACTGAACTATGCAATAGCACACAACTAACACATATGGGACATGAAGCACAACCAGCATGCTCTTCAAAAAGCCGAAGATGTGCAGCAGGATGTCTCGACAAAAGACAATGAGTCAACGCTGCCTAGCATTGCCTGTGTCACCAGATATTTCCCACATTTACTGATACCAGTCATCTTGAAGTACTAAATCATTTCCAATGTCGATAAATAGCAATTGGAGCACTAAATCATTTCCACTGTCGATAAATAGCAATATCAGCACAGCGCAGTGCAGCATTACACACTGCACATCATACACATCAGCCACATAGTACACAGCACACAGCTGAGGATTACAGATAGCTTAGTCAAGCATTGAACGTAATGAGCAGACTGACAAACCCTGTGATGGGACGGGCTGCGGAGCAAGGCGACTATCAAGATGAAGTGACGGTAAACTTGGCGTCACTTGATCGGGCTTATGCAGCAGACTCAGCAGAGCTTTGGTGTCAATAAGACCCGACGCACCATCATCGGCTATAACAGCACACCAGATAAAGAGAACAAAAAAACATGCACACATTCTAATTTACTTTAACTGACCAATGGGCAACTTATCTGGAATAACTCCACGTTGGGCCAGGCTGAGCTGAACTGTTCCAAGGCTACCATAAGAATCACAAAATTCAGAAAATAACAAAGCTTGTCAAAATGGCAAACGTTAATCGAACAGAATAACTTTCACACACCACAGTCTGTTCCATGACCAGATTGATACTGCTCAATTTGCAGAATAGTCAAGAAAAACTAGCCCAGACAAAATCAGTGAAACGGGCTGGGGCAAGCTAGTGATGAGCTAGTGGACCAATAAGTGAATGGACAGGGCCAAATAATTCAGGACGTAAAAGCTCAGAGCTGAATAATAAAAACTAGATGGTGGTTATGACTCCATCGACTATTATGCCACCACCAACAAGTGACAACTACAAAGCCAAAAAGTGCATTTTGGGACATATTTGACCCCACCGTAACCTTGACCATTGACCTTTTAACCCCAAAATTTGACGCATTCATCTTTGCCCCAAAGTCCCTTAGTGGTAAAAGTTTGGTCAAATTCCGTCAACAAATACCCAAGATATCTTGCTAACAATGTTTGTTCTGGACTCACGCATGGATGCACGCACACAAGAATGAATGCATGCATGAACACCTGGAAACATAATGCCTCTGGCCACTATGTTAGCAGAGGCATAACAACATCAAAGCAAACAGCATTCAAAGAGTTAATCGATACCATCATGTTGTGAAGCTTTCGTCATCACAGCATTATCACCAGTAGACGTTACGTGCATGGCATCGTCGGCATGCATACGACCCGACCATTTCCACAGCCGACTGCCAGTGGTAGAGTTAGCTGGTGGTAAACCATCCAGTCCTGGCAGACCCAGTGCAGCCTAACACACCCAGCACATTGCCACACCATACAGTGTGCACGGTAGCAAGTAAGCATGAACACACATCGGATGCACATGTTCCAAATACCACGTTAAAAACACCCTATAAACACCTAGCCAAAAAAATGCAAGAGAATAAAACAGTTACAAAACCTGAATATGTGACAGCAGAAGAATAAACAATCCATGTGAGCGATATAGTTGACACACCGAACAATACTTGTTCTCAATCTAACAAATATTATGAGCTCTGGTCTTTAGACTCCAAAATCTAATCAGTGCAAAAGTTTTATGAAAATTCAACCCTGTATGCTAAAAACACAGCAGAGACATCATTAGAGTGGAACTCAATAGCCAGCTCAAATTTTAACACACAACAACATCAAAAACTTCTACTAAATTCAACTTTCTGATAAGCAAAAAATGTGCAGCAAAAAAACAACAGCAGAAATGTCAATACATACATGATCAGTGCAAAAGAACTGGTTGAAGTCGAACTCTGAAGCATTCTGACTAGATATTGCTGGCTCGTTAGCAGCGGACACGGAGACTTTTGACGAATTATTCTGACTCTCAGCAGACTCACTTGGCCCTGCATAGACAGCTGCCACATAATAAACACTGAGTTGTATTTTACTTAGAACAAAATTGCATACAATATATGAATTTTTTTTTGAAGTATAAAAACGAGCAGAAAAACACACGTCACATGGCTGTTTGTTCACCAGCACAGTCATAAATAGCAACAAAAAATGCTAAGCACTGATCAGGCCCATGCCCCATGGAAACACACAAAAGTTTTTGATAAAAAAACTTCACAAATTTTTTAGTTCTAATAATAAACTGCACTCAATGAATGTCAATCCAAAGTACTGGTACACAACAAACTATAACTTAAGTTGTAATTCCCAGTCAATAATAAACAATTTCAACCGCATACAGTACATACCACAATCACTTTCTTGTGGACGTTCACCCTCCAACACAGCATCTGATGCAGTATCCGAAGCCCCAATAATGTTTCGATTTCTGCCCAATGAAGTGTCCATATTCTTTACATTTCCGAGCTTTCCGCCACTTCTATCATCAACACTTCTCTGATCAGCCTTTGACTTGTGTGCATCAAGCTGTCCGTCATCGTGCGATACATCACTGCCACTGGTGTGTCGTGTCCGTGAACTTTCACCATCAAAACCGTGCAGTTCAATTGTATCTGACTGACTTACTGGACCTTCCGTGTACCACTCAGGCTCAGCTGGAGCGTAACTGCGACCGTAACTGCCTCGTGATGGCTCGTAGCTATAACCACTCGACTTGTTCATACGACGGTCTCCTGAACAACATGATATGCCACTGTGAATAGGTGCACAGCTAATCACAATCGCACAGCAATGAATGCATAGATAACGCTACTTGACAGTTAAACACATAAAAATAAAAAATATAAAAATTGGACTACTGGACAACAATAGAGGTCACATCACTGCAATATACAATGTTAAATTCAATGTTAAAGCCCTTTATTCGCCACAGAATGGCAGTGTCTGACACTGTCCACTCTAAAAACTCAATATCTGAGCATTTCAATATCTGCTTTTCTGTACAGTTTATACACAATATAGGAATCACATTTCAGTACTAATGAAAACGAGTTGAGTAACACGTAAGCTTCCTATGTTATTGGGGTGCTCAGTGCAGCTTTAGCTGAAAGCAAAAAAAAGCCAGTACACTCCACTACATACAGATTTTCTCCCTCAGATGTTGCAGTTCTGAAATACTGACTGACAAAATAGCTGCTCTAATCATCCAGCCAATAATCACCCATACAATAAGGTCAATTTGACACTGCAGTTTCACCAGTGCTAAGGAACATAATACAACAGTGACTGATCTTAATGCAGCTGCTTTACCTTTTCAACACAGAAATGTGCAAAATACTAAACTAAGTTCTAATAAAAGACAGATAAAATGTATGGTAAAAAACAGATCCTTTTGATATACCTTCACGACGATCCACGTAGTCATTCTACAAACAAAACAAGCTAATACTTTGCCCACAAAGACTTAAACACATAATGCAAATAAAAATGATACTGTATACACAAGTGTATAATATGCTACCAGCAAACAGTCACATAAATAGCATCGCATGTTTGAATTAAATTTCAGCCCAACTCTAAGGTACTGCATAAATCCATTTTGGCAATGATTTACACATTACAGATTAATGAAAAAAACAGCACTGGGAAAACTAAGGTAGAGAAAACACACCAGCAGAAATAGCAGGCAAGCAGCTAAATGATAAGAATATCTGGCAAATCACTCATATCTGAATACATATCCAATGCATAGTACATAAGATAAATGACTATTATGTGCTGCACACCTTGTTACGGAAGCTGCCATCCTTTAGCCGACTGTCGTTTCTCATATCATCATGATTGTGATCCAGGCGTGACTTGTTGGTTCTGGATTCATCCGAGTGGTCATATCTGTCACTACGAAAACCATCGTCACGATCGGACCGGCTTGAAAACCCGCTGTCAACATCACGCGCGTAACGACCTTTGCCATGAAGGTCATCGAGGTTATACTCTGCTCGACGACGCTCAATGGCATCATACTTCTCGTAGCCCTCACGGCATCGATCAAAGCGGCCACTGCGCTCATCTTTCTGCTGGTCCTTGTCAGCCAGTCGCTCGGAGATCTGAATGCGTCCACTGCCAATCCGTGGAGCTTCACGACGATCACGCCTGCACCAACGTCACCAATGTGATCAACAGTTTAACGTAGGCAATGATTACATACATCTTGCGCACCACATTTTGCATAGTGAATATATGTTGCAGCCAGAAAGTGATTACATGTAAAATATAACCTCACACATGGTTTTGGTCTCGGTTGTATATTACTGGTCTTTGTCAAAAATGTGTCCTTACTGCACGTTAATTCACACAATAACCAAAAGCTACTCAAACCTCAGAAGTATATGGCATTTTATACAACATGCTTAACTGGCTAGATCAGCTCATACCTCATGCTTGTAACATACAATGCAAAATGACATAACCACAGAATTAGATTAGTCAGGTCTCAAGCCATACGTACTTATATTTTTAAAAACAGCAACTAATTAACTATAACAATTCATCAAATCGCAATGTTTAGTTGATAATTTGTTGATGTTTTGAAGAAGCCAACATGGTTGCCAAAATGCCAACAAATTAGCAAACAAATGCGCCACCATAGTCAGCCACCTTGTCGTGGTGGTGAGGTTTTGTGCACCGATGACCCAAAAGATCTCTAAAATCTGGAGGGTAAGAGCTAACTAAGAGCTGACCAAACCCGTGAGAGCAGATTTGCTACATGTTACCAGTGCTTTTGTGCTGGTTTCAACTTCACAGCCGACTACGGCTTCACTGCTGTCCATGGCTTTATAGCTGTTACATGAAACCTTATGGCTACATTCGGGGATGCACATTGGGCCAAACTGATACGGCCTCAGCACTGAGCAGGTGAAACAGCCTGCCCACCCCGAAGGTAAGGTAAGGTAAGGAAGGTAAGGTAGCAAACAAATGTTGTAATCTGATGCACTGTTACAGTTTATTAGTACATCCTAATATCCTGATCAGTGCCAACTATGATAATGACCTCTCATCTCGCTTGTTGTCTGGTCCGACAGCAGAGCGCTTCACCTGACAACCACTGAGAAAACTGCTTCTCTGAGGTGCGAGCGAGATATGTTCGTCATCATTGTCAGCTTCAGCAGCATTGCAGGACAACTTGGAGCCATTGCCTAGACAGCAGACAATGCATGAGTATACTCATGTACACTTGGTGCTATACTCTGAGCAGCTGCAGAGCCGATGCATGTACAGTTGTACATCACTGTACAATAACTCACATTGTCATTCATCGACAGTTTGCTCCTCACATTCTTAACACAATTACCGGGTGGCGCAAAAAAACGTCCCGAGATAAATTTTCTTTCGCACATTAGACCAATATGCACTCTTACTTAGTTAGAAATTTCAATGACTTCACTAATAACACCACTGAATGCCGCTTAATGACGTAAGATGAGTTAAAAATCCAATTATGCAAAGACAGCATTACATCACACCGCATCAAAGCAACTCAAATTTCCTTCGACACAAAACGCCTGATTTCATCAGCTCACGAAAATGTACACCGCATTCAACAGATTTGAATCCCGACTCCTTATTTAGTTTGGGATACCTGGGGAAAACTTGCCTATGTCTATGAAGAAATGTGTAAACCATTTTTCAAACCTCAAAGAACTTCAGAATGTTATCAAAGACAAATGGCACGATGTCGACGTCAGACAACCAGAATCAGAAAAGCCATAGAGCAGTGGAAAAAGCATCTAGAAGCAGTAGCAAAGAAGAATGGAGAACCTATTCAGCACATATTCTGCTAATTAGCTGACTAATAATTCGGCCTACTGTGACGTTTTGGTGTAGCCTGCATACAAGCGGCAAAACAAACGATGAACCGCTTGCAAAGATTGCTTTATGGCGTGTGACACTATTTTGTTTGTATCATGGCTAATAAAGCAGTGTTTTAGGTGAAAATTCCTACACATATTCGAAGATGTTTGGTCATTACATACATGCTTTTGCACCGATACATTTCGACTGCTCAGGTGAATAATACCTGCAAATGTTCGGGACGTTTTTTTGCACCACCTGGTATTACTTGCACCGATGACCAATGTATCCATGTTTGTGTTATTTCCATTTTACGAAAGTGCAAAACAGTATTTCCATGCATCCCCGACTTACTGGTCTATCCACCTACAGACCAATTAGCCTCCACATAGAACACAGACTCACTTTACTTATTTGGACAATATTACAATCTGCAAATAGCAGCATGTTAGTTCATTCCATCAGTAATACTACACATCAATAGCAAATGATGAATATAACATCGCCAGACAAAATTCAAAAATGTGGCTCACAGCTTTTGTTCACTAATAACATAAAAAAGATACTGTTTTAAAGAAATCTGACCGACCTTGGTAACATCACATGAAATACACTGAAAAAGAATTTTCGTATCAATTTGAATGTAACTGAAAGTCTTCACAAAGAGTAATAAATGTTCAGGTCACCATACCAGATGGCCGTTTGCGTAGACCGCCATCAAACTCTGCAGTATCAGCTGGCTGCTTCCTCTTCTCACGAATGTTGGGATCTGTACTAGAGCCAGTAGAGACACTGGCAAACCAACGGTCTGGGTCCCATACACCTTCATCACTGACACAGCAACCAGCACAGCTCTAACTTAGCAGGCATGACAACCAACTTACTCTATGCCATGACAGCTAATTTACTATGGTCACTTGTGCAGTAAAGTCCAAATTCCATTACGCCGACTTTCAATGAAACTTCCCCATAAGGAAAGTCGCGAACACATATCATGAAAGTCGCAAACATAAACGGTGACAAATCACAAAATCATGAAGCTTCGATGAAAGGCGCGGACATAAATCGTGAAAGTTGCGGACACAAACCATCTTGATATGTCAAGATGGTTGCGACAAAGTCTGTGACAAGTCCGCGACAAATCCGTTTGTGTCGCTCTAATGGAACTTAGTCCATTACAATGCACAGGGAAAGTCGGCGACAAAGTCCGCAGACTTTGTTGCACTTACAAATCATGAAAGTCGGCGACATGATTTGTGTCGCAGACTTTCATGATTTGTGTCCACAACAAAGTCACAGACTTTGTTGCAAAGTCAGCATAACAAAATTTGAGCTTAATGATGCATGTTGACAGCTGTACAGACTAGACAACCAGCTTTGTCTACTAACAAGCATACAAGTTTACCAATGTATTAGCTACTGACTAGGGATGTTGGTTTATAGCGGAGAATTTTCTTAAAATATGCAGAACTTTTGGAGGCAAAATATGCAAAAAAATATGCAGAATTTGGCGAAATATGCGACGCATATATGCGGCATAAGCAAACGCACGTTTCATGGTTAGTGCTGAGTCCAACTGGTCGCACGTGCGAAAGATGTGAAGACTTGAGATCCATCAGCACATCCTGCATACAGCATCAGCAACAACGTCAGCAAAATATTACTATAATACTGTGACATGCAGAATTTTGGACCAGACGTCAGACTGCCATTTGCCACTACACGTAAATTTTGTTCTACTTTCAAGTAAAAAACTAACACATTTTATGGTAAAACATAGACATATCTTTATTCTTTATGTATAAAAACACAATGCAAAAGGATAATAGCTTAAGACAACACTAGGCTGAATAAACACATTAATATTTATTCATGTTGCAGCCAAAAAAATACAATACAATATAAAATAAAATATCGAACTAACAGAGACCAAATTTGAAGACAACAGAAAGCTACTCCTGCACTTACTCGACCGTAGTGAAATCTTAGTTTCAGATCTGATGCTGCAGATGTGTTGGAGGAACTTGCAGCGACTGCACTGGCTGATGTGCTGGAAGCATTGGTTGCAAGACTTGGAGTTGATACTCGTGAGCTTGCCAGCGAACTACTAGCGGATGATGAAGATGCTTGACTTGCACGTGAACCGTCTGCCTTCTTACTGGTCTTTGGATGATGTCGGCGCGACGACTTGCGGCTATCGGCAGGCACTGACTCCATGTCTGTTAAAATTCATTTGAAGCAAAATATACAGCAAGACTAGTTAAAAAGAGCCTTCACTGACTAATTAAAAATTGCAATGTACACTACTCTACCAAATTGTAAAATTACAAGTTACCAAATTCACTGCCACACTAAAGCATGCCAAACAGCCTGGACTTAACCACTGTCTGAAACTGTTCCATGGGTGCAGTAAGAAGGTGCCTGGCTTTTTCGCCCTTTGCCAGTTCACCCCCTGGCTTTTTCGCCCCCTGGCTCGTTCACCCCCTGGCTGATTCGCCCTCTGGCCTGTTCGCCCTTGGCTGATTCACCCCCTCACCTTGGAAATTCGCCCCTGTTGAATAAAGGTAAAATTCAACATCGAGGTTTATACATAATATTTGTCTTTAGGCCTAGACAGTTTATGCGTGATGATGAGAATAAACGATTGCGTGAATGTTTAATGCTTTGTTCAAATGTGAAATAAAATTATTAAAATTAAGTGCAAAACTTGCAAGTGTTTTTCGAAATTATTTGCAATTCCAGTCAGAAAATTGTTACGAAGCCTGAGATAAATTATGTCATTTTTGTGCTGTGAAAACTTATACTTTAATTTGTGTCACGTTCATCATATATTGTTAGGCCTGGTTAACGTTATTCACTGCATGCTATTATCATATAGGCTTAAGGGGATGTCAGACGAACGACAAAGTCGACCGACTTTTGTGGGCATGGTTTAGCTGCCCGACAAAATCGACCAACAAAATCAGTAAACCATGAAACACGACCGATATTTTCGTCTGCTACTTCATACGACATCAGCTAGCACAACAGCCAAATGCAGATTGCAAAATAATACTTGCATCACTTTTTTCTGCATCTAATGAACGAAAATAATAACAAACACAATAAATAACTAAAATAAATATTCATCTTCCATTGTAAACGATCATCATGGCAACATAAACAAAATTTGTTGTCCGATATACAAAAAGTCGGCCAACAAAATCGTCTAAGATAGAACATGCTCTATCCTGGCCGACAAAATTGGGCGATTTTTGCATGACACACGGCAGATTTTTGTCGGGCGATTTTGTTGGCAGATAAAATCGGCCAATTTTATCATTCATCTGACATCCCCTTTAAGCTGTAGGTTAATGCTAACTATGAATTTCTTATCAAGGTATTCAAAGCCAAACATTTCGATATGTCAAAGCCGAGTTTTAAGCATTCTAGATATAGGATATATAATAGTTGCACCGCTGCAATGAAACCAAAGATGACTGACTTTGTGAGCTGTGATCATTTATTATGCAGTTTTTTTGTCACGTATAACGTTAATTGAAGTAACTGTTAATCAGTGACATGACAATACACTTAGCTGTTGCTTTTCTGTAAATTGAAACACAAGCCTCAATAACAAATCACCTGTATATTCAATGGAGGGGGCAAATTGTCCAGGGTAAAGGAGCCAGAGGGCAAACAAGCCAGAGAACGAACAAGCTGGGCAAACGCGCCAGGGGGCGAATCAGCCAGGCACAAGAGGCGAATCAGCCAGGGGGCGAACAAGCCAGGGGGCGAACGAGCCAAAGGGCGAATGAACCAGAAAAAAAAGGCAGGGGCGAAAGAGCCAGAGGGCAAACCGGCAAACGGGCGAAAAAGCCACAATTCAGTAAGACCACTGACAGCAGTGCCGTTGTCAATGGTCTTGAGCAAATCCGTAAATCAGCAACGCCACGCCCCCAGTGTCACTCAAAGTCACAGTATTACGCCTAATTGTGTCCGACGATTAAAGACTAACTTTGCATTTCAAAGGTTCATTCCCAGTTACCTACATCCTTATCAGTTTATTGTCACAAATATGACAATTTCAGTGTAGCCATACGCCTCTTCAAATTGTAAACAAAAGAAAAAAGCACCCACCTTCGGATGACATGTAAATTTTTGCACGATAACTATATCTATTCACGTGATTGTCTTGAAATAAATATACAACAGTTGTTAATTTATACTTTATTAAGCTAAATCTTCCAAAAACTGCACGAAATAGCGAAACACCACAACGACCAACATCACCGCCATCTTAAAAACAGGGTTGCCATCTTTTTTTGGCTGAAAATGCCAAACGAAACGTTTTTTACTACCAGTTCCCATTAAAAATGCCAAATTTTTACATTCCATTTCTTTTATGCTGCCCACTCAACTTAGCCGAATACGCGTGCATTTTTTTTATTTTTAACATGTTTGTTACTATAATCAAATCAAATAATATTATGCATTTTTACTAAATTTATATTGCATATCGCATCATCGCATGATCGCATCTGTATGAAAACAATAATGTAATCGTTTTGTACCGTGCAGCACTAGTGGATGAAATTCAGTTTGTTTTAAAAGTCCCGTTTTGTATAGTATTTCTGGTGATTGTAAACCGTAGTACAAAATAAATAAAGTGATTTTTGTATTTGTTTAATCTGTTTATGTTGTATTCTGTGAATGTAAGCATCACAGATGCTTATTTGAAGTAATTTGTAAACATTTTATTAAGTATTTTATAGTTTAACGAGTGTAAGTTGACACGATTCAGCAGTTGGCTAGTCAGATTATTCAGGCCTATGTGATATACTATCAAAACGATAACTATACCATACATTAATTAACACTCTAGTTCTGCGTAACGTGTGCTTAATTGTCCCATGCACGAAGCGCTGTCTCTGATTCAGATAATGTAAGTTTTTTACAGCTAATTTCATAAGCTAACCTCATTTCTTCAGTGTGTCTCAAATCATTAGTCGGATGAACAGCCGACAGAACTTCCATGGCTCTTTGTACTATAAACAACCTATGTTCTACAAGATTTTATCTCACAATTTGATTATTTATTCATCATCATCAATGCATATCCGGAAGCAGGCCGAAGGCCTCTATTTCCGTACAAAGTAAATAACTTCAACACGAAATATCAACAAAAACTAAGCTAATACTGTTTTTACATTGACTTCCGGTACTAGATGACGGATTAATAATCATAATACTAACTAAAACCACGCCAGATCAAATTTAAACGTCTCTTAAAACTACTAACACTGCATGCTGATACAACATCATCAGAGGCGCGTTTCACACTTTTTATTTTTCTGAGATTCTCAGAGTTTCTCTGAGAATCTCAGAAAAAAGACAGGTGCAAAACGTGAATTCTACGCAACATCTCAGATATTCTCAGAGAATCTCAGAGATCCTCAGAGAAATAAAAAGTGCGAAACGTGCTTCAGGTAGTGAGTTCCTTAGCTTAACTAATCTATTTACAAAAAAAAATATTTCTGGAGATCATATTTACATAACTGGGGTACCAATTTGTATCTGTGACCCCTGGTATCATATAGCTTTTCTAACATAGATTTATACTGCAACTGTAACACAAAATTAGTATCATACTTGTTATTTACATATTTATATAACTGAATCATATCCCCTCTTAATTGCCTATAGCATAAAGTTGGCATTCTAAATTACTTTTTTGCACACTACTTTGTCTTAGTAGTCGATATCTAAAACAAAATTTGCACTTTAAATCACTCATGAGCAAGACTTTCGATTAGGGTTTGCGTTATTGTTAGCGATATGGTTAGGTGTTAAGGTTAGGGTTAGTGTTAGCTGTGTTACCTGGTCATATATTTCACATTTAGTCGCTGACATTTTATTGAACATGCAAATGTAAATAAGCGTAGAATATTGACACACTATGATTACTATAGCTCGCACTTGTAAATACGTTACGTTACTTTGGACATTCAGTGTTTTTCCGGTTTAAATGTTGATGTTGACAAATTCTGTTTCGCTTGCATAAAAACTCAAACGATGCTAAGTTAAAATGATTAAATCAATGACTGCAATGTCGAACCATCAAAAAAGGTACGTTTAATACGTTACGTCAGACAGAATTTTGCTAAAATTATACATAACATCGCATTGGCTATCAAAAAGCACAGTGCCATGTCTATGCCAGTTCTTGCTGTTTTACTGTAAAAAAAAATCTCCTTCAACAAAAAATAAGAAAAAAACCAACAATTTTATTACGGATAATAACTCATAAGATGTAAAACTTTGCGAAAACGCTTTTTGAATCACTAAAATTTGAGGACAGGTTGATAACCTTTTACCGCATTGTACCAGACAATCCACAGGTCTGTAGTGTGCAAATAGAAATTCTGGTAGTTTTTCATTCATCCTTGACAGAATTTCAGGTGTTTTGCAATGCTTTGTTGTATCATAATGCGACAACATGTCATTTTGAACTCTGCATCTTAGATGATAGCTTTTGCATTCAATTCTAATACTCAGTTATTTGTTGCTATTTTTATACTAAGGTAGTCATGTTGATAGAAAATCTTTGAAATCAAGTGTGTATATCGAGTTGAGCTGAAAGATGGCCAAGTTGATTGAAACTCGCAGCTACATCAGCTATGGGTTCTAACTACCCCGGCACCATATATGTTAATTGGTACCAAATTGTGTTCATAACTGATCTTGTGTGTAGTCTGTGACACGTGCAGCCATGCACTGATAGTCTGGAATTGATAGAAACTGTATTGATGAGCAGTGGACCTGACTACTACTATGTTTATTGTTTGATCGTTTCATGAAGAAACATCGTGCTGTGTTAAGAATGATGCAGAATTAATTCGTTTTTCTGTGTTCTGCACAGATGTCAGCAATGAATCATAAACTCCAATGAGGAAGAAGCATTTTCTTCTTACTGCTGTCGTGCTGTGTGGCATATTTTTGTTATTTCAGTTTTCTTTGCATAACTTCACTGCAGTCAAACCAGTAAGTGCAGTAATTTGAGATATTGTAGGCTACAGCATTGATGTACTGCTGTAATGTGGATACGTTTGAACCAGGGTTGTTAACAGTTAACTGTTTGACTGGTTAACTGGTTTTGAAGGCATTTAACCGAGCTTGAAACTGCCAGTCTGGCGCTGGTGATGCAACGCATGAGATGGCTTGATCTGTTACATAATAGGTATTTATTGCAATGGTGGTGAGTGTATAATAGGCCTACACATCTGTGGACAGCGGCGTCGCTGCTGTAGTTATAACGTAGTCAATGTGGTGGTGCTATCAACAACTGACATGGTGTGCAGCGTAAACACCATACAGTGTGAATAGAGCCTCCTACTAATCCAGGGACGTCATTTAGTGTGACCTACCAATGGACCATTTGTGTGTTTTTGCACCTGCTGTTTGATTCCTTTCCCTGTTTTTGTCCCTGTCTGTCTGTGTGTCTGTCTGCCTGCCTAACTCTGTTTGTGCAGTGTGCATAATGAACGTCAATGGCACTGGCTTACTGGCTCTGGGCAGTGTGTAAGTTTGCCTCTTGTCACGCTTTCCACCAACCCACTGATGCTTGCACAGCCAGCCGTCACTGCCGCATCGTCACTGTCTGTCGGTCGGTCACTGGTCATTCTTTACCATACGTGCACGCTGTCAGTTTGTCAAGACCAGAACTAATCATGCATCATCTGAGTCTGTCTTGTCCATCCGCTCTGCCTCTTTCAGCGATGCGCCATCTCCCGCCGACTTATGAAGTTTGTGTTTAGCGGCGTCAGGCTGTGAGCACCACGTTTTTGGCTGTTTGACTGGTTGACTGGTCTTGAAGGCATCTGTCCACAGATGCCTTCAATAGCTGAGTAGCGAAATGCCCGGCGGGTGTGTTATCACTGGACAACGGTTAATCAGTTAACTGGTCTTTCTGCTTATGGTTAACTGGTCAAAATGAATGGCCGGTCTTAAGAACCATACTCTGAACAAACATTGCACTCGTTTTCTAACACTTAAAATTTTTCTAATATGATTTTTGATTTTTATGTTAGGAGCTCTTGGTGTCTTGGATTTTGCATTTTTGAGTAATGAGTATTTAGTTTGCAGTAATGTTTACTTCTTTACTGCAGGTTTGATTTACATTATTTGCAAAGTGCTATGCTCATAATATGTTTGAACTGTGAGAAATCAGTTGTGCCAATTTTTGTACAGTCAAGAACCGAACACTGAACAGTTGCAGCTAGGTAGGTGAGTGGTTGTGACTCTAAACTGATATGAAAATACTTGTTCGTGCAACTGACTAAATCATTCTGGACTGTGTATGGCTATGCTGGAGTCAATTATACTGGTTTTTATGCACATCTTCACCATTGTGTAATAAGTTACCACTATTCAGAATATCAGTAACTTGTTATTATGTTACTTTTAGACCACTGGTTATACCAGTACTACAGCAGAAGACACTCCATCTTTGGTAAGCAAAACTTACAATTGCCTCAAGGATTACTTTTGAAGTTCTTTTAAACTGTTTTGTGTATTGATGTTTGTCACTTTTAGTCTTGCTCAGTTTTTGGTTGTATGCATTTTGCTTTTGCAGTTTAAAAATATAAATAATTTTCATGATGGCTTTTAGTGTAAGTTTGGCATATGTTGTGTAAGTCTGTTAATGAACTTATACATGGTAAATGCGTGATGATATGTGTGTCTGTCTTTAGGTGGCGGTTAAGGCATTTTCAGTTATTTGTCTGAGAGAAGGAATACCAGTATTTGTTATTGAGCCCAGAATTCTTGAGGCACTGATCAGAAACAGTTCCACAAGAGAGTTTTGTAGCCAGCAATGTCCATTGTGGTGTCGTTATTTGTGCACTGATGCTGAAGTCACCACGTTTGGCATTTTGCATCAGTTTTGGATAAATCCGGTACTTCTACACAATTATTGTAATTTTGTGATTAGTTCTGTGGATTGCAGGCCAGTTTATCCTCCTTTGATCCTTTTAGCAGGTTTCCCTATTCCTTCTTACCACTTCTTCTTTCCATCTTTCCTTCACTTTTTTCTTTCCTTATCCCATTTTTATGGGTTTTCCCCTGAACCCAGCTAGAAGTCTAAGGAGTGCTGTAAGCTTTCTTAGTGGTGTGAGGCGAAGCCCCAACTACCACTGATTTTCAGCCACCCTGGGTCTGAAAATTCATTTTGTAGCAAGCTGTTGAGAAAGTTGATTTAAGTTGGTTTGAAAAAAATTTTCTCCCAAAATGGCTGAATACCTTCCCCTTGTTTTTGTGATGGAGCATCTGCTTCAAGGTTTATATGGTGTAGGAAAATGGTGTAATGTCTTGATGTTTTTCTGTATGTTGAACTGCTTGTGTTATACATTGTTTGTATCTCTGTTCAAATGCTGTCCAGTGTTTGATAAAAGCCATCTCTCCAACAGGCACCACAGCTTTCTTGAGCTGTTTGGAAACTGTTCACTAGCAACATTTCTCATATGCAGAAGCTTGGTTGTCTTGAGTAGACTGTTGTCAGCTAAGTGTGCATTGACCACGAGAGCCTACTTCCAGGATAACCTCACTCACTGTTGAACACTCAGTCAGAATTGCCTTAATAGCAGAATTACTTTGTCGTAAATTGTTCCAGTTAGATAATGTGTGGGTGTGATTTTTTGAATAGCCGCATTGTAAGATGTTGACAGAGAAGTTGTTATGTCAGTTGGCTGCGTATCACATTTCATGAGGTAGTAGTTGACAACTCGCGTCTAATGTGTTAAAATGTGGTGTTTCTGTGCATTTAGCAGTCAGTACTGACCCAACTCAGTACGAAGCAGTTTTCCACTGTATCGTTCAACCAGGAGGCACCCGTCCCACTGCAGCATGTGCATGCTGATGTGGGCAGCAGCAGGATTGTGACACACAGTGTATTCCGACACAGCTCCGGGCATGTGATACACCTCGTTGTCTTCTACAGACGTGGTGCTGAACATTTCCTATGGCATGGCACATTGCCCAACGTGCAGCAGCTTGGACTAACAGGGACCAGTGTGCTGTTTGGAAGGCACGACGGTGCTTATAGCAGGTGAATACTGTGTTATCTGTTTATGATGAGGGGTGTGTTTGTTAGTTCAGATGTGCAGCATTGCAATGTTACTCCATGCATTACATTACTCAACTTGGAGGATATGGGTTATGTGTTAATGGAAATAAAGAATATTGAAAGTAATTAGTCATTTTTCAGATGTCGAGTGAGTAATGGTCTTAAATATTTTTTGGCATCATTACTTCAGATTTCTAAGTTTTTGTATTCATGTTGTCGTTAGTCATTTTCTGAATGTTGAGTGCATTTATTTTCTGAAATATTTTGTTGGAAACGTTATCTATTTTCAAGCTTGGTACAGCGTTGATGCCCAAGTTGTCATGTGTGTGTTGGCAGCATTGAGGTGGTCAAAGTCGTACTTGACAATGTTCGACTACGTGTACCAAAGCACATTCCACAGTTCCTGGCTCAGATCAACAAGTCACGTTTCATAGACTGTGACCAGCGACGAGCTGCACAGTTTTGGAACAAGTTTGGTCCACTGAAGAATGATGACGATGCAAAGCAGTTTAGAATAGCTGCCACTGAGCTGTTATCAGTGGCAAATATTGTTTTGAATGGACTTGGAGTCAGGTTCTGGATCAGCAGTGGAACATGTCTTGGTGAGTGGCGTCGTAAATGTATTGGCCATTTACTCAAGACTTTGTATGTCTCGGCCAAAACTTACTTTTGAACCTAACTGAAATGCATTTCGTTTAACAGTGTTTTGCAATATTGCAAATGAAATTGCCAGATGGTTTCCTTATTTGATGCCATTTGATTCTTTTCTTAATTCAACAAGAGAACTGCTGGCTGTTGTGTTGCAGGATAATGATAGTAATGTTGGTATGACATTTGATTAACCTTTTGAATTGCATTTTCTCTGTGTTGCCATGTGACAGAGGTATCAGCTTGCATTAATACAGTGGCGGATTGCATTTGCCAAATATGGGGGTAGATGACATGTGGCGAATGTGGAGCTGTCAGTGAGAATCAGGCGGCTTTCCCCTGAAGCTGAACGCTTTTTCCTCCATTTTCATACAAATGAGGGGCAACGACTCAATTGAAAAAAAACTGTCGATATTATGTATTTAGTAGTAATTTGGTCACTGGGGTGGGCAGTGCACCTGGGCAGCCACCCATAACTGGATCTGCCACCGCATCCAGTAGCCGTTGTTTTATCAAGTATCACATGAATTTATTTGTAGGTTGGTTCAGACAATGTGATCTAATACCATACAGCAAAGATGTTGATATTGGCATTTGGATAACAGATTATAATGATCAGCTGATTTCTAGCATGCAGAATAACGGTCTTCAGCTGATTCATCGGTTTGGCAAAGTAAGTTTTAAGGACACTGGACTTCATACAGTGAATATCGACCTTCAGTTTTGTTAAATCAGGCATGGCTGCAAACTTTTTTTGTCTTCTCTCACTCACTGTGTCTGAATGCAGTATTCTTATTTTATCCCTGTAAACAAAGTGTATTCTTTGCATCTTGCAGCAGTTTATCGTTTTATGCAACTGTGTAGGCATGAACTTATTTACTTTCTATATTATCTGCATATTTTGTGTTACTCGGTTATTTATACTCCACTTGCAAGTTACTCTGCTAACTAAATTTTGTTCACTTTGCCTAGTCATTAACATTAGTTATTGACATTTTGCATTTGGCTTGTAGATTGAAGACAGCTTAGAGCTGTCATTTGTTGGTGAGGACATCAAACTTGATGTTTTCTTCTTCTATGAAGAAGCCGATTACATGTGGAATGGCGGCACACAGGCACGGACGGGAAAAAAGTTCAAGTGAGTTTTAATTCTTTGACATAAGATTGTTTTAACACCTCTATTTAAGATTAAGTGTTGGCGCAATGCTAATCTTCTAATCAGTGTTTTTTTTGCATTGTATTTCTATGTTTTACTCATGTGCTTTAAGCCTGTCATTGAATAAATGATTGAATGATGAAATGGTTTTATAGTTATCTTATGGCAGCTCAGCACTTTTATGGTGCTTTGAATTGGCAATTAAGCAGTCAACCAAGTCAGATATTACTAGTGACAGAGCCAGGTGTTGTGCAGAACTTGCTAGTGATTTGCAGCATTACCCATTTTAGGAATCGGATACCCGGCTGCAATTACCTGGGTACCTGGACCTAGTTTTAACTTTAGGGCAAGTAAAGGAAAAATGACAATTAAGTGAAATGTACATGTCTAATTACCCAATATTTTTTGATAAAAGTTAGGTTTTAATATAAAACAGCTATAATGTGTTTGTGATACCAAATATGTATAGGCCATGAACGAAAATGGCAAAATCTCCCTTACAGTACTGAATTTTGCCACGAAGGCCACAAGTAGCAAAATTTTCATCGGTTTTGGCAGTAATCAGTGATTGAGATGTCATTATGAATATGACCAATTACCAATTACCCGGATTTGGAACCAGGTAATGAATTTTACTTGGTTCCTGGTACAAATCACTAGAACTTGCCCAATGATAACTATAACCATAACTACAGGCTACAATTACATATGAAGGGATGGCCAGGCTGACTTGGCCTGGGTGGCCAAGACATGGGTACCAACACGACTCAGCTGCAGAGCAATTATGTTGACATAAAAATATTGTATGTTTACAGTAATGCTGTTATGACTGCCAAACTGCCGCCTTTTGTTATGATGAGCAGTATACATTATAGTCACTGTGACCTCGCCATGCCTGTTTTGTATTTGTTGTATGTAGGTATATATTCCCAAAATTTAGTCTCTGCTGGACGGAGTTTTTAAGTCTAAAGCTGCAAGTGCCTTGCGATACTTTGTCCTATGTGGAAGCTAATTACGGCACAGATTGGTTTCGGCCTGTGGAATCATGGGACTGGAAGAAAAGCCCGTCTAACGTGTATGAAAATGGTGAATGGCCAGAAGAAGAAAGACATCAAGTTATTCAACAGTTCAGCTGACAAAAATCATATACTTTATATTATTAGATGCGTGCATTACTGACCAGTGACACTGGAACTTGCAGTTATGTTTGTCAGTCGGAGCTCGTTCAAGGTTAATAGTGAAATGTTCAGTTAGATAATAATTGTCTGGCTACAATTTTCTGAAAAGTCTGGCTTTTAAATGTCAGCAAAAGTCCAGAGTGATTGAGATGTCATTATGAATATGACTTGTTTGTTGTGCTTTGTAAACAGTATTGCTTTTTACATTTCTTATTTTTGTATTTTGTTCCAGTGTCTGATCGTCCTTGAGCATGTTGTTAAGATGTTCATGTTCAGCTGTTTGCTTAATTTAATTTGTCTGATAAACAACAAGTGACATATTTGTGCTAACAGTTGTTTTAAAATGTCTTGTTCATAAACCACTTTTTTCTCTTTTTTTGTGTACTTTTAGTGCTTTCAGCATCCAATGCGTATAAATTCTTTCTCATAAAATGATTAGACATGTAACAGTGTCAAGAGTGAATACAGACAGTAGGCCGATTTATGGACTAACGTACAGAGAAATAAAAGTAAATCATCCTGACAATAATCTTGAATTTGTACAGAGTTTCATCTGTGAACACTTAAAAACCTACTGACACCTAATGTCAATGACTGCATTTTCAGCGAAAACAGTTTGGTCACACAGAACAACAACACAAGAAGAATGTTACTCATGCAAACTAAGGCACAGATTACTCAGACTCAACTTCCATTTTACAATTTACATCTATCTATACTATGGATATACTGACATTAAAATAAGATAGCTATTAATACAATTATGGTATCAATGATATAGGAACAAAATGAAAGAATGTCACATCCATTATCTTTGATGATAATTGAACAATGAAATGATTTATATACTGATTCTCAGAAGTGTAGATATGGAAAGTCACAGTAAGCAGGAAATGCTGCCAAAATACAAAAAAATGCAGAAATATAGTCTGAAGGCAGAATGGCAAAAGCATCATATCTGTTCTCAATATTTAAAAAAAAACCATAAGACTTTCTACACTATGCATTTTCCCAGTGTTTAAATTACAGTTTGTTAATAAACAACTTAAGCATATGACAGCTATAAGTCATTTTCTAACAAGACAAATATTCAACATTTTGACATTTTGCTTAAAGTTAATAGTTGAAGAACTTTGTAATAAGGACGTTTTGCTAGAAAACTATACAGATATGACGTACTGCCACTCTACTCTTGTTTACCCAATTTAATGGGCACAGTTTAATTCTATAATTATACATTCCACCTCATTACAACTGACATGATGTTAATACAAAAAGAGAGTATGTATTGGAAGAGTTAAGGAGGTATGTGATGCATTTTTCCTGACTGAATGCTACATGTAAAACTAACATCAACAGATACAACACAATGAATACATAAACAATATATACCATCAGTGTTTGTACGACTGTATGTCACCACAGATTACTTGGTGACTAGCTTTTGTTTGTCTGTTTGTATAATCATTATTAATTATAGGCGGATCCAGGAGTTCAAGTTGGGGGGCAAGGTCGAGAAGGAGCTAAGTCGAGGCACCAAGGGGAATGGTGTGTGGGAGGGGGTGTTCCCCTCCCTAAAGGGGGAGGTCCCCTCCCCAAATTTTTTTTTGAGATTCTAGGGTCAAAATGGCATATTTTTGTGAACTCTTGGTGCTAAGTGTCGTTTTTTTCTATGATTAAAACAGTAGAAATACACCAGAAATGCAAGGACTGCCACGGAGATTTACTTGCATGCGATAAAGAGCGTTACTCAGGGGCATCTATTTCTCTAAGTCCTTGGAGCAAGTTTCCCCTTAACTGAAGGTGAGGCGCCAGAGGCGTTGACGAGCTGAAGAAAGGGGGAGGGTTTCCCACTCTCCAGCCAACTAGCGGGCGTGGGGGAGCATTGTGAGCTCCCCCAGCAGGGTCCAGGCGGAGCCACGGCGAAAATTTTTTTAGAGCATTCTAAGCGTCACAGAACACTTCTGCTTGCAAGATGTCATAAATATTAGAAATGCAGAACAATAATAATATTCAACTTCCCCCTCTAATTTCTCAAAAAAAAACCTCCCTCTATTTTTTCTTGGAGCATTTGCTGGCGTTATTTATTGTTTATTGTTACTTACTCTTACGTAGGCGTAGCCAGAAATTGGAGTCACAAGAGGCGAACTAGCCACCAAGGGCCAAAAATTGAGGCCGAAAGCCAAGAACAAAGGTGCACTTCTTGGGGAGGGGTTGGTCGCCAGGTCACAGCCCCGGAAGCAAACATTTTTTTGGCATGAAAACCTCCTAAAATGCATATATCGAGTATAAATTTTATTAGTTTCACTGTATAAATTTATAATGCACTGCATATGCATAGCAAAAAAAGGAGACTTGGCATCTTGGGGGGCATGGCCCTTTTGGCCCCCTAAATCTGCCTATGTTATCAATATTATCCTAACCTTGCAGCAATGCCAACCCAACCTTAAATAACTTCAACTGGATAGCAGTGTACATGTAGCCACAATAAAGCACAATACAGACAAATAATATCTAATGATGAATTATGTCTTGCTGATCAAGCATGATCTTGTACTTGATCTTGTACATCGAGCGTCTTCAGATATTCACTGTATCGTTTCTCCTGTGCTTCATACTGCTTGGTCAGCTTCTTCAATGCTGACTTGCTGAGCTCCATGCCAGCAGTGTCATGTGTTGGGATACCCTGCATTGCACATCAGTACTGTTGTTGTAACTCGATTTTCCTACATTCCAAGTATTCGGCTACAGCAGCCACATCAACAGATCACTTAAATTGCTATGTCTGGCTCCTAACTCTCCCACAACCAGTCGGCTTCGTGACATTTTTACACAGCAACACTTGTTACGTTTCTTTCCTTTCAGTTCATTTAAAACACTGAACACACTGAATTGGCTGTGTGCTTGCCAGTTTTCAAGCACGATTTCATAATTATTTTAGTTTTACTGAAGCATGCTAGCATGACAGACCTTGGTCCTTGAACAGACTTGATTTTTTAACCTCCAAATACCACCAATGCCTATCATCATACACAATGTAAAAAGCCAAAGAAGTCCCATACTCATTTGTCCTAAATTTGGTTTTTTGCCTCACTGTGTATATGCTTGCAATGGACTCAATGGTGTTCTAAATTTCATGTCACATCAAAATTAACCAGTCCAGTATGCAGTAATAATATATAATTTTATGCAGAGAAGCCTCCTACAACAGAAACTCATAGATCAACATGCATAAATGATGTTTTACCCTTTCATCAAACTTTGAGTACTTGTCAGTTTCATGCTGAAATAAATCCGAAGGTGAAATCTTCTTCAGTGCTTCTTTTCCAGCCTTCACATACACAATGGAGTCGTGTGCCATTTTATCCAATACCAGTGTATTTGTGGGAAATGAACTAACTATGAGCAATTACAATTTTAAAATGATTAATCTGTACAGTTTAGTTGACAAGTAGCAATTTATCGCTATCACTACCAATGCAAGAAAATTAAGGCTATTAATGATAAAAATTAACATGGTATCACACTGCTGCATTTCACAATGTTAAGTCTGGCATTTTCAGCTTACCCCCTTCAATAGCATACCAACTTTGAATTACTGTGCGAAAAAAACTAACATACAGTTAGTACTATTAAACTGATTATATGCTTAACAAATGCCTCATCTGCCAAGCAGATAGTTGGTCTAATAGTGCAGGTAATAAAGAATGAAAAACAGGGTTACAGACATTCTGTTCTAATTTTTCCCGTGCAATTCTTTCCTTTTCAAGCCTCTTCTGCTCTTCAATCTAAACATATTCAAAAAATCCTCCTTGTAGTCACAACCAACAGCTAAAATAACATATCAAGCCAAGCCAAATAACAAACCGCCAAGCGCACTAGAGATTTCTTCGAAATGATAGTGCACTATATAAATGTTCTCTTATTATTATTATTATTATTATTATTATCAAGAAAAACAATACATTCATATAACACTCAAATCTTTCATTAAAATTTTAGCTTAACTTGCTAATACATTATGCTCTGTTAATGTTAAAGCCACTTAATGAATGACAAACTGGCAATCAGAGCTGTTGATAGGCTGGACATCGGATGTGCTGGGCCAGAACAATCCATGCTACACTCAAGAATTATAACAAAAGTCTGAATGCAAAAAACCTTGAGTCGCTCCTCACGTTCTTTCAGCAGTGTCTCGCGATCAACAAGCTTTATCACTGCATCCTGACCTACAGTTTACATGTCAACAATCTACACCAAGCTTCATCAATTTTTACTAAATCGCAACGCATTTCCGAATAATTCTTATCAGTGAAAAATACTTCGAAACTGGTAAGAAATTTCTGACTGCAAATCCATGATAATCGAGACAGTGCTCACTTGAACAAGTTAATATGTGAATCAAACTGAAACAGCACTGCAATGCCAGTGACATCAGTGTTAAAAGTAGACGCTAATTATTTAGACAATACAATTTTATACAGCAACACTTGTTACGTTTCTCTCACTTCAGCTCCATTTAAAACAAATTTCTGTTCTTTTACTTAGACACCATTAATTTACATCAATAGTAACTGGCATACCGTCGTGATCTTCAAGCCGCACACCAAGATGAGGCAAGACATCGTCGCGGACTTGATCACAGAGCTTAAGAATGTTATGAGCTGAACAACACACATCATTTATTAGAATTAGAACACTGCATTAGAACAGTGTCCGGATACCACAGGTTTGCACACAACTCTAGGTTAATACTGTCATCAATCATCCAGTAAAATGCAAAAGTGAACTTTTCAGAACTTTCTTCTGCCAACCAACAGCATTGAAGGCAGCAAGCAAAACGAGAATAGCTAAAAAAATAACAATGGCTTTTACATGATGTTCACTCTCACAAAAGCTACTCTTAATATGATGCATAAATCACTATTTCCTTACCTTTTTGTGATCGGGCAATTTGTCGAACATTTTCTCTAAAGCTTGCAAATGCAGCTAAGTAAGGCATAACTGTCTGTTCAACCTACACACGATTATAAACAAACTAATTTTAATTCATACGCAGATGTTAAACTTTTATGTAGCTATCAAGCAAAATAAACGATCATAAAAATATATTTAATAATTAGTAGTATAAAGGTCAAATGATTTTTATCAATATATACTGTTTATTTTTTTGTCCTTTCTGTATTGTGCATGTTTGCCCATTCATATGCAGCTCAGTATTCTGCTACTGATGAAATAACAAAACTCACTAATTTACTTAGTATTTACAATATGTCTTAACAAACTTAATATTACGACACAGCTAACAAATGACTGAGATAGTGAAAAAATTCACATCCACATTATCCTGTGAACCCGGCATAGGAAACCCAATTGCTTCTTCACCTTCTATTGCTCCAAACATCTACAGACACATTACAAATGAACAAAATATGTCACGAATGGTATCTTATTTGCACGTTACATAAAGCAAATTTGCTATACCATTTATCAGTGTACTTGGTGTTGCTACTGCAACTGTAAATTACTGATCTAGTAATAACATGATGTACACTTTGAATGCAGAACCTACTACGAAACTGATTAAACAAGACTTGTTAAGCCATGTTTCAACACAATGGCAAAAAAACCACGCCCATTCAAAGCGTACAATTAGCACCACAATATCAGAATACATATTCAAAACACATCGAAGCTTTGACGAACATATAAGCTTTATTAGCACAATTACTGGCAAATGCTACTGCTTCTACTAATAGTATACTTCTACTTCTTTGCAATCCGTTCATTTTTCTCGTTACGCTGCGCTAACGTATAAACACACAGGCGCATATTGACTTGTTTTCTTAGCTGTGTCAGCTGTAAGCACCTTAACTCACTCAGTCACAGGTGACATTGCCTTCCTGTTACCCAATCAACAAAGCATTGAAGTAGACCACAGGAAGCTCACTCACCCGAAGCATGCGTGTGACATACATGGCAATGTTCTTCAACAACAGACTGTTAGGACGGCTGCCAGTCTTCCGCCGACTGTCGATGTATATGTTACACTGACTAACAAGCTCTCGCATGGCATCGAGAACTGACCTTGTGTCCACTGAGTCTGCCATTCACATACCACATACACACTCAGATCAGTAGGGTCAACAGTTTTCCGTGGCAAAACTGCCCAAATTCCGCGGCTTACAGCAGCCTTCCATTTGTGCGTTAACTAAGCTCTATTCTGTTAAAAATACTTCACTTTTTGGAGGCTGGCATTGTGCTCAGTTATGCTAGTAACATACAAAGAAAATTATTGCTCTTTTTTTCTTTTCAAAAGTGCAATTTTTCAATTAGTCGCATTGTTTATTTATGATTGTGCCTTATTACGATGGTAATTATTAGTAGGGATGCAGTTTTAGGCAGTTTAGTTTGATTTTTCTCCATGATATAGTTATTCTAATTACGTTATCAAGCCAACAATCATACTAATTATCAGTTATTTCTCAACTTGTGCAAAATTCCACAGCAATATCAAAATTCTGCGGAAAAAAGCAAATTCCGCGGCTTGGCTCGAAATTCCGCGGCCCTCGGAAACCTGTGGGCCCTACAGATCAGTCACACCCACACAATGGCTCTGCCACCATAGAAGCTAGTTATGTAAACAATGACTACATGACATACATGTACCAATTTACAGGCCCTGTTCAGTGAAACGTAGTCATACAACGACACCATCACTGCAGCAGAATCATACGCATAATGCAGATGATGAGTTACTGACTTATTCTGTGACACAATGAATCTTCTCAGTAAATACCACTTGAGGTGCTAGTTTAAATTTTGCATAGCTTTTCTAATCTATATTAATCAAAACTGTGCCTCATGTATTTCATGAGTGCAAAAGCAGCAACACTGCTAACAAATCTCTCAACACACTACAGTGAGTGAGCAGGGTTTAACGTCCCGCCGGACACAGTATAGATCATTTCGGCAACACCAGATAGACTTGCAAAGCTACACGTGGCATTTATCGCCAAAAAAATCACATTATGATCATGCAAAGTATAGACATCAAATCAACAAGAACTATGTTAAGAAGACACCTGCAAAAAAGACTTTGAAGAATTGTGTAAAAGACAGTAATGACTGCTTTGGACCATAATAGGATGGCTCAGGAAGAGTTCATTTTTAAAAAATCAAGCACACAACTGCTAATGTAAATTTACCAAAAAAAATTAAAACAACAAGAAATGTGAGGTAATGCTCATGACATGCACGAGAGCTTATGGCAGTTCCTGTTCGCAGGTAATTTTGGGTCTATCTCCATCCATTTCGTCGCAATTCACTCTTTTGCTGCCAAAAATCACTTAAAATCAATATTTTTAGAGTTCAAGGTCATTCAAGGTCATCGATGTTGACATTCCAAAAAGCTTGTCGTCAGTGCTTGTTATGATAAGCAGCATGTCTGTGCCTATCTGTCACCATTTACACGCTAGACAAGCCAACAGCGGATAAATCACCACTTTTTAGAGGAGTACCCCTCTTTGACACCCACGTTCGCATGCCTTCTTGAATCTAGAGGGTCTGGACTTCGACTGCTAAAATCTACATTCCATGCTTAAAATTTCATACACACATCTTAGTCTATCTTCAGCCATTTCAGCGCAATTCACGCTTAAAATGCGTGTCACAGTCCAAAATCGCCAAAAAAAATTCACTAAAATCCCCTATTTGGTGGGTTAAAGGTCATTCAAGGTCACTGATGTTGACACTTCTAAAAAAGCTCGTCGCCGGTGCTTGTTATGATAAGCAGCATGTCTGTACCTATTTGCGACCATTTTCACATTAGAGGAGCCAATAGTGGCAGAATAATGCCTTTTAAGGGAGGTTCCCCTCTTTTGCCCTCTCATTCGTAGGGACCCCCTTTACCCAGGGGCATAAAAATTTGTCACAAATACTAGAAACTCTAAGCTATCATACGATGAAAATCCGAAGTCTCTATCTCACCTGGTCTTGGAACAGTACCGTGTCGGACAGACAGACGGACAGAATTACCATAGCTAATATGCGCTATAGCTAGCTCTCGCACGTAAAAATCTCGTGAGGAAATTACAGAAGAAAAAAATTACACAGAAGTCCCAAACAAAAATACTAAATATAAACCAAACAAGAAATAAGGGTATTTCCTAGAAATATACTTAGTCAATTCACACACAAGATACAAGCGAACAATTACCACAAAGGGCTTCGTGCACTTTGTCCTGGCATTCCTGGAAGCTGGATAGTTTCGCACAAACACACAGGAACAGGTAAGAAAATGTGTCCAATAATTCTTGATTGCAGAAAACACAGAAAATAAGCAAGCAAATACATTGTGTTTCATAAAAAAACCCTTTTTCTTTTTTTCATAACTTACTCATATGTTGACCAATTTACACGAAATTTTTACCAGTTGTAACTGAAAAAATTCTTATTCGAAATATTTTAACAACAAATTGCTGTTGATTAAATATTCTTTGCTAGTCGTGATGTAACGCTGACATCATAATGTGTCGTGAGTACAAGCTTAGTTGTTTGAACTGGTACTGTCTACCCTGCTTCAATAGTGAACTTAATCTGATTCATTAATAAAAAAATGTTCATTGTGTCAGCACAAAGCAACATGGGAGATAAAAATCAGGTGTCATTCGAGCAAGAAACTCAACCATCATGCAAGCTCTGTGTGCTGATGCACTGTCTTGCTCGAACATGTGAAAGTCCAACTATCCCCACAGACACGTAAATGAGATTGTTTTGCACTTTTTTGTGCCTGCAACTGTAAAACTTCAAGAATTTGTCATCAGCGAACCAGATTAAGTTTACCATCGGAGCATAGCAGCAACTGACAGCACCAGTTGAGACATCAAGCTTGTACTCGCAGCACATTATGACGTCAGCATTGTCCCGACTAGCAAAGAATATTTAATCAACTGCCACATTTTGTTAAAATATTCTAAATAAGAATTTCTAAACATTTGTTCAGTGATAAAAATATTTTATGCAGGACAGACTACAGTAACGGTAGAGCATTACCACTAAACATACTAATATCAACATGTCACACATTCTACTAGTAATAAAACTGATCATTAATAATAACCTTAATCAACTAACTGCAGCAGATCTTATACATTAACAGTTATAAAAAAAACTCAAAGTGTGGCTCTGGGAACAAAATGCAATCGCTTACTCTACATTTAGCAGTTTTTCCACTTCAGCCCACTTCGCGAAAGAGTCTGGACCTGAAGTGGGTGATCGTCGAATAATGTCTTTCACTGTCAGAAAGAATTCCTGCGGCAAGCCACAGCATCAAATATATTCATAAATATAATGCAAATAAGCTGTATAATCAAAGAACATCATAGACGAAACATTACAATTTTTGAATAAAGGATCAAAACACTGCCACATGCCAAAAAAATAATACAATCTATCTAGATATTAATTACACTTACACACATTAAACACAAACGGTCTTCCATGAAGCCCTATGTCACTCATAAGCAAATACTTTTGTTTTTTTTATCAAATAAATCTAAAACACAACTGATACTATGAAAGTAACTTACAAGAACAGCATTGAAAACGTCAAATCAGAGGGGAGATTTTAGAAGTTATTTACCATTAACTAAACATAAAAACAGCCAAAATACACTGTGGATTAAACAGAGACAACAGAACAACGACGGATATGTGAAAAAATCAGCTCACATTGACAAACTTCTCATAGCTGACAGCCAGTTGCATGGTAGCATCGCTGTAATCCAGAGTATCTTTCCAGGAATGCAGCAGGAAGATCAGACGCAACTGTCTGGCCGTGTGGCGAGACAACGCATCTTTGATCGTTATGAAGTTCTTCAGTGACTTTGACATCTTGCAGCCAGCGATGGTCAAGTGACCAGAGTGGAGGAAGTAGCGGACCCAGTCATTGTTGTCGAAACATGCCTGGCAATTTCACCACTTTCTCAATGTTAACACATCAGAAACTAAATAACTAATGTACAGCTGTGTAGGATCTGACGTTATAATTATAATTGGCGTGAAACTAACAACTTACATACATTCTGCACTCACTGAGAAACAATGTTTCTATGTTTGACACAGATTAAGCTGGAGCCATAACGTCTCCTGTGGAAAAGCTTTGCAAATTGCTGCAAATGATTTCTACAGGTCAAAATCCTTCCCTCCCCAACTATGGCACACGCAAGAACAAACCATTTTAATGGCCAAGTTATACATAAACTTGTGACAAGCAATGGTCCCATGCTGTCCTTTTCCATTTGTCACTAGTTCAAGCATATTTTCCACACACTGTACAGGCCAAAACTTTTCCTGACCCTGTCTTCCTTGGACATGCTTCTGACTAGATCATCTGTTCAGCAACAAGAAAGCCCAGCTGTCGTTAGGAAAGATGTGCTACAGCCTATACAGTTCCTGTTGCAGTACTGACCTCCAACGTCATCCAAAATCAATGATTTTTATCTCATCTGAAAAGGCATATGCAATTTCCCATTAGTGATCAATAGCAACTTAGGCCCTGTCTCGCAGTACATCCACGACATACGGACAGATGGATAAACATACGACAACCCATGACACAGACCTTCAACGAACAGAAAATAATTAACCATATATGGCAATACTAACTATCTCATATAACTGTCATTTGTATTACCTCGGACTGAGCAAGTTCATTGTCATGATGAGGAAATTTAAGGTCAACACCACCGGTGTGAACATCAAGAGATGAGCCGAGAATGTTGCTTGCCATCACTGAGCATTCAATGTGCCAACCAGGCCGACCCTGTACGTGATCCGAATCAACAGTCAACAACAACGATCTGAGACCAACATGATCTTAATCAACACATACCGGCTTGTTTCTGAGTGCATGCTGCCTGCTATATAATGCATTTACACATGGCTGTGGGATCTACCAATATTTTGCCACTACTGAAACAATAGAACTTACTTACTTAAAACTGCAACACAACTGCTTCAACCACCAAAAGCGTTAATCAAACTCATAATTCAAAAACATACACTTCACGCGGAACTTGCCTTTCCCCACGGCGAATCCCAGGATGGTTCCCCTGGTTTTGATGACTTCCACAAAGCAAAGTCATTTGCATGTCGTTTTTCACTCAGACGATCTTCAGAAACACTCAGATCACCTGACAAATGCAACCATAACACAAATAACAAATAACACTGTAATGCAACACAATATGATTCAGCAAAAAATACATTTGCATAATGCTAACAACAAAAAATTGCTGTTTAACCACACACATTGGTTAAATTAAAAAGGAAATGAGGCTAGAGTTACAAAGTTAGAAGTATGCCAAAGGTTAGAGAAAAAGGTTCAGATATATGTCACAATTACCAGGGTGTCTACAAATTCAGCCTAACAAATTTCCAGGAGATTTCCGGGACACATTTAACAAACTTCCTGTAGACTTTTTACATTAATCGAGCCTCTTAAGCATTACAATTACATGTACAATGAAATGACAAGCTGACAATTACTGGGCAGGGCTGCTAACAACTGAGCTCACAGTAATCCTGTTTACCCAAGAAAATTCCTATTTCCCGTGTAAATAAAATGCACCAGATATACGAAAATTACACATCAAGTTATAAAAGTTTTCCAGGAGCACCAGTAAAATTCCAGGAGATTTCCAGTATTTCCAGGAGTTGTAGACACCCTGAATTACAGTCAACAATAAAACTCGAATAATGTCTTTCATTCTAAGAAAAAAACTCTTGGAACTGATAAAAGTCAATGCAGGTACAATTTAACCAGAATTCATACAAAGAAATGAATGAATCAACGAAAGAATGAATAAATGAATCAACTGAAAACACTAATAGGGAACTATCAGTCACAGGTAAATCATACACATTTCCTGAAATGACAACACATACGAATACCATAGCAGCAGTAAAACTAATCACCTTCGCCCTCCTCCAATGTCTTAGCATCGCCGACAGACTCGGGAAGCAGTTTAGCATAGTAATGACCATCGGCCTGACTGAAGCTGACTGTGTCAAAGTATACTGACCCATTGGCTTCATAGCTGTAGCAGCATGCAACACACAGCATAGTATCCGAGTTACTGCAATGAACTTGCATCGACTACAGTTGACACTAAGTCACTGGATACTACAGAATCTGCTTATCAACAACTGCAAACAAAAACGTTCTAACATGTATGTTGATCTATTGTGGAGAGGGCATAAGTGGATGCCATCAGCAAATTACCAAACAGATAGACATAATTAAGTGTAACATGAGAACACGTGATTCACTACAGCTACTGCACAGACAGTGACTATTTTAGAACAGCACAGTAAACTAAAAGTATCAGTACAAGGACTTTTGCAATACCACAAAAATATAATTAACATGTAGTTTATCGAAGCAGTATAATTTTTATGACAGCAAACAACACTGTTGTTAGACTAATTACAACAACAAAATGACATCAGCATTAACAAACTAGCTTTGAACATTACATTAATAAACTAGTGCTGAATATTACCCGAATCCCTTGTCAATGATCTGCTGCACAAACTCAACAATTTCTGGTACATATTCACTAACTCTTGTCAAGACATCTGGTGGCTGAACCTGAACATGCACAATAGTACAGTATTATTTCACAACATGTTATGTATTCCTTCTGATTAAAGACAACAGTATATTTACAGTTATAGTACAATACCAAAATGGCACGAAAATCACATATCTTCAATAATCAATGGCAAGATTTACAACAGCCACCATGTGCAAATACACAAAAACAAGCAAGTGAATATACAGTAAAACTTAGCAGCACAAAGTGCATTCTCAAATAAACAATACACTTAAACGGCATACGTTGAGGGCTGCCATGTCTTGGTGAAATTTATCTTCGTACAATTTCGGTAGATCATCAAAGATCTTATTGTCCGTGACTTCGGCACCAAGGTGCTTGTCCAACCAGTCAGACATAACATCGCTTGCTGTCTCCAACAGATCCTGAATGGAGCAGAGTAAACAGCAAGTATTCAGTGACAAAATGCATACATTAAAATGATGAAATAAAATAAAAAAAAAAAGTAGAAAAAATAAAACATGACTGACGGTTCCAAAAAACCATTCAGCCTATACAAAGTCCTATCATATAATATAAAAGATTTTCTAGTGCCCCCATTACATGATAAAAGACCATGGATGCAGTAATTTTCTACAGATTAGTTTTGATAACTCATCCACCTCTACAGTGAGTGGCCAAAAGTGAGTAACCAAGCGGCAAAAAATTGTGTGCATTACCGAAGCGTTGTCAGCAACGTTTGAGCACACACTTCCGATATTTGATCATTTTGGCTATTTATGGATTTAGTTAAGTAGCTACATTACCTGGGCATGAACTAACGTCGAAATGACATCATTACATGCATGACAGTATCTATGCAGAACAGATATTTGTGAACGGTCAAAGTAAGCAAAAAACAGAAAGGGGTTATGTTGAAATGATAATCAACGAAGGTTTTGCTCGTACCAATATTGACAAATACGTAGGAAAGCATCGCTCATATCATTCAGGCTTTTCAAAGAAATATTTTAGCTGGAATACTGTGGAAAATTGCCCACGAAGTGTGGCTGCCAAAATGCATAGGCAAAAATGTGCCTCCCCAAAGTGTTGGCAGAAACACTAAAGCAAAAATTTTAAATTGTTGAGCATATTGATTATTTTTAGATCGCAATAAGTAGCTATGTTACGTGAGCATGCACTGACGTCAAAATGATGTCATAGTGTGCGTAACTGTATTTACACTGGGTAGATAATTGTGAACAAAAAATACCTGTGTTAAAATAACTGGTTAAAGTTACTGAACAAAGATTTTATTCACGTTGATATGGTCAAATATGTAGGAGAGATTCATGCATATATTTCAAGTTTTTGAATAAATATTGTAACAGAAATACTACGGAAAATCAGCCACAAAGTGCGGCTACCAGAATGTAAGGGCAAAATGGTTTCCTTCGCAAATACCCACTGTGCTTTTTGGATTCACAACTTACAATAGTGTATAAATACTGATTCCAGCCCACAGTAATGTTGATGCTAAGAAGCCTAGAAATTTTCTGAATGCTAATTTATAGCTCATTGTTATTAATTATGCTGTGAAAAACCTTTTATATTACACAAAGGTTATCTCCAGCACACCACTAAAAATTCACCAAAAAAATTCACCAAAAAACTGGAAAATGGATATCTAGTGTGACATGGCTTGTGCAAAGTTAAGACATAAATATAACAGAAAATATATGGCGGACAACTAAATTGAGGCTCGGGAATAAACTGACCAAGGTCAAAATGCAAGAAGATTTAACTGGAGCAGTCATCGGAATTTGGGTGCCATTGCCTTTCGCTTATACTCACAGCTTATATGCCTCCTTATTGAAAAACTGCAATTGTTCATTACAGCCAAAAATTATTTGACCAATTACTAAACTTTACAGATAATTTTCTTTAGTATTTTTCTCACAAACATGCGTTTAATCTTTTCAGCTACTTGCTGGTAATTACGCAGTGACGCCATCTTGGTTATTCACTTATGGCCACTCACTGTAAAAAAATTTGCTAGTGAAAGAAAAACAAAAATCAAACTGCAATAGAAGTGACAATACTTACACAATGTTAGCAAAAAAAGTTCACTGCAAACGCTGATTTTGACAGAAAGCAAAATAATTTTGCAACAGTTACGCAAACAATAAGCAAAAGGCCTCACAACTTGCGGATTCAGCAGATCCATAAAAACCACAGCACTGGAGCAACAAAAGCTTCAGAGCTAAGAAAAATGATTCTGGCTGAAAAACACAACAGCAAAAAAACAGCAAAACACTGTGTGCTTTGTGAATTCTAACGATGATAACTCCGCTAAATGCTGTAATCCATTTGGGGACATTGTTACGAGTCTCACGATGTTACAAGACAGATAATAAGCAGAAAAATGGCAGTAAAAACAAAGCTACTATGACCGTTCGTGCAGCATCCTGGTGCACTCCATCTCCATGGCTGTCAATCAACGACTTGGCAGCATTCAACGACGTGTCCATCTTTGACTTCATTCTCAGCAGCATGTCCTTCTTGTCTGTGTCCGTTTCGCAATCTAACTTGCTATTCAACAGCTGAAACACAGACAATATGTACAATAGTAAGAACTCAAAACAGGTATCACTTCCAGTATGAGAATTTTCAACATTAAAATGTAAAAGTGATTTATGGTAATCTAATTAAAATCACTGAGAATTTTGTTTAAGAGCGCTTTGTGAATCGAGAAATTGGTCGATTGGCAGATACATGTAAAATGTAAAAATAACATCAAATCGATAGATGCTTCCAATGTCTTAAGTCAAAAAAGTATGCAAACTGTTTTGATTATAACAGGAAATTAGAAGCAAGCTTCATTGCACAAAAGCGTCAGAAAATAAGAATAAATTCAACTATTGCAGTAAAAATACTAAGAAACAGCGAATGAAAACTAAAGCACATATTTACTTTGGCAGCTTCAGCAGCATCGGTGATGACTTTATTCAACGGATACTTCTGTTTTACATATTCAGCCAGCAGATGCCTCTGACGTGCACGCTTGATGATCTGCAATAATGTAACGTAAAAAACTGCCATTCATTACAGTATTTTACGTATCATAAAATATAACTCCACTCAGTTTCAGTGCAGAAAAGCTTCATTTTAGAAAAAAAATCATGTGTAAGTTCTGAGCACTTTAAATTCACTGAAGACGCTGTCAAACACAAAGCAGCCCTGGTAGAACACATAACATGTGCTGCAAACTTTGTGCACAGCTCACAGTACATTCAACTGTGTTTGATGGGTACAAATATGAGTCAAACTTGAATTTATTGTCTGGAAAGTCAGCAAGTAATAATAGTTCCTGATACGTTACAGCATGGGTATTAATATCAGAATCAAACTATATGCAATCTTTATTGTAAACTAAACAGATGATGCCAGCCACCTTGTCATCAATGTCAGTGATATTCATTGCATAGAGCACATCAAAGTTGAAGTAATCTTTAAATACTCGTCGCAGTATGTCAAACGAAATATATGACCTACACACAGTAAAAGTAACTAGCATTAGAAATCTTCCAATCTAACAGTGACTTTCCTATGCAGCACTACAAAGTATCTGCAGAACAAAAACAACAAAAAACACACAATGATATCAAAAGCAAAGTTTTAGGTTTTGGTGGTATTTCTTATATCTGCCAATAGTTGTGAAGTGAGATATGACTCCAGGTCCTAAGACACTGCAGCTCTAGATATGACAAAACAGCTTGACCCAGAGAGATATATCGATTGTGGCAAAGTACCTCTTTCCTGGCATCCTTTAAAAGTCAGATGCTCTTTTTGACATCTAACCAAGGTGCAAAAAGGCACAAAAAAAGGTCAAAAGCAAACAAAATGCGTGGCAAAATATGTAACAATTCTTGACTCATAGAAGTCTCTGATGATACTAACTAACAGCATAACTGAATTGCCAAAATAAACACAAAAAAAACTAGCCACAAAGACTGTAAGTATTAAAATTATATTATTCCACTGTCAAAGTGTTACTAAGTGTAAGCATAATCAAACAACGATAAGCAGCAACTGAGAACAAATGATGATAAGTCATGGTAACAGCAATAAATTACTATTATGCAATCTTGTAGAATATTAATACCACATTTTGGATACATTATACATTGGATACATTTGTTCTAAATCTGGCAGAGCCTTAACAACATTGGTATTTTGCTAACACAAATGCCAATAAATTTGTAACAAAAAACGGCAGCATTGTTGGCCTGAAAGCATGAGTATTTTTATCACCTCGCATGACCCATATGAGCATCATCGTACACAGTTGGGCCACAGCTGTACCACAGCACTTTGTGACCATGCTGTGGAATGAATGGTTCCTATAAACAAAATCGCACCACATGGTATACATAATTCACTTAAAAATGTCACTAATCACAGCATAAAGCAAAAACTTATTATAACACCAACAGCACTGCAGACTGTCAAACACATAACCAAACTTTTAGCAATCGAATATCTACGAAATAAAAATGCCAAGTTTATTCCACAACATCAGAGAAATATAAAAATTTAACACAAACACAAACTGCTATCAAATTAATCAAAATGTAAACCATATAAGATTGAGACATTCTACAAATGTAACAAAAATCAATCACCACCAATGTTTTCAGTGCTTAGGCCACGACCGTGTGAGCAGCTGATGATATTATCTTTGGCCCGGGAGGTTGATCTAACAGCGATCGGCGACGAAAAACATCTGCTAATTGAGACGCCAGCAAATATTGTCAAATGTTCCAATGATTGGAAGGACATCACTGAGTAGCAGTCAGCAGCTGCAGCAGCAGCAGCAGTGGCTCGACTGGGTCAGAGTTAGTGCTGCTGCTGCTGCAGTGCTGTAGACCCAATGCGTTGCCCACATACATACAATCTGTTGACTATATGTGCCTGACTACGAAAACTAGCTTAGCGCTCAGCATGCCGTCAGTCAACAATGTGACTGCATGAAACCAATACCAACCTTTTTCCTTGTTAAACTGTTAAATATTTGTAGACCAACATCTACAGAACCAGATGATGGCTGCCATGGTGGCTGCGTTCTCTTGCTACCCGATTTATCTACAGTAAAGTACATAAACATTCATCACGCAATTTTACAACACTGTCTACCTACGAAAAATGTCCATGACAAACAGAGATATAGTGTTGATATACTGACACCATGACTACAACTACACTGTGTCCCCAAAAAAACATCCCTGACATCTTCCACTGTAACCTGAAAATCAATTTTCAGATTTTAATAATTTTTGGTACGAATATTCCTGACACAACTTGCCATCAAACGACCGTTCAGTTTCCCATTTCACCCAATGTATGCTTCTGCACTACCTAAGAAAAGCAGATCAAGCAAAATATGAGTTAAAATAAACAGAAGACATGAAAAACATCCCTGACATTATCGATCGTAACTTGAACTTAGCAGATTTTAATAATATTTGGCAGAAATATTTTTAATACAACTGGACTGGCTATTAAATAAGTGTTTTAGTTTCCACCTCACCCTACGTCTGCTTTTGCACTACCTGGGGTAAGCAGACTAAGCATAATATGTGTTACAATAAACAAAAAAAAAATGTCAATAAATTCCATCTATCCTAATCTGTGGGCCCCAACAGCAGGTCCATTACAAGGTTTGACTGTCCGAAAGCAATGTGTCTACCAGAAAAAGTTTAGAAATGTTTGTGACATCAACAAGCAGCTGGATTGGTCTGAAGCAGAACATTATCGATACTGCTGTCAATAAATAGAGAAAACATCTCCTTGCCCGTGTTCACACAGTGGGCCAATGCTTCAAGCAATTTTACTGCAGGCAGTTGAAAAATAAATAACTGAATGAAATGTCAGCCATGGTGTCAGAAATGTGAACAAAATGTGTTTTTACACGTTATGTTAATTAAGCAATCATATCACATTGGATAAAAAAAGTGATATTTCACTGGTTGCGTTTTCCCCAGGTAGTGCAGAAACAAACACTGGGTGAGGTGGGAAACTGAACAGTCATCTGATGGCAAGTTGTGTCGGAAATATTTGTGTCAAAAATTATCTAAATCCGATAATTTGTTTTCAAGTTACAGTCGAAAATGTCGGGGATGTTGTTTTGGGAGACAGTGTGAAGCAAAGTAATAGGGCATACTTGGGAATGGCGAGATTAAAATTTTCCCTAAAATTTTCAAATTAGTATCAATTAGCTTCAGTTCTTGCTGAAAGCATTTAATAATTCTCCCACCCTGAAGTGTCCTGTAGTAGCTAAAATGCACCAAATAATTTTGGCCAGAGCTGGTCCCCAAACTCCATCAAGGAATGTACAGTATTCCCCAGCCATCTAGCTGGTGGGGATGTACCCAGTATTCCTGATTATGCAATTCTGTCAGCATACAGTGCCAGAGTAAATTCAAGCCTGAGTGAATAATTAATGTCTGATACTAAAATAATTATTAGTTCACCCAAATCAAGACTAATGAATTGCCTTTTTTCCTCACACCACTTAAAAGCAAAGCAGATTGGCACTGAAGAAGGCAACATGCACCTAAATAATGCATAAATAAATAAGTGTTAAATTCAGATTGCATCTGAATTAAATGACAAATCACTAATGCAATGCAATTTAAATACAATGCAAAGCTGAAAACATATGTGAGTATTGAACTAAAAACACCCTAGAGTGCAAACATGTCAGTGACAATGATACTGGTAACAACATGCATCACAATAGTACCTGTGCACTACTTTAACTTAGTACATTACTATATGCAAGTGGTGCCACACCTTCTCAAACAGTACATAAACAAGAAGCCCAGCTATCACTAGGAAAAGCCAACCATACTGCCTATGCCCAAAGCCCAGCTTCCGATTTCCAGTCACGGAGAGAAAGCGATTTGTCAGAGATGAAACAGTTCCACGAATGCTGTGTAAACGGAACGCTGTCTCAAAGGTTATTTATAATGAACGTTAGTATAACAGACATTGCATGTGGTCATTTCGCCAAGCGATATAAATAGCTACTGTTCCATGCACGTGGTCATCTCGCCAGGTGATATAAACAGCTACAGAGCAAATGAACAAGGAAAATAAAAGGATGCAGATTTTGCAAATATTTCTCACAATAAAAACACCTTGCTTGGGAAGACACGTTACAGCCTATACAGTTCCTGTTGCAGTACTGACCTTCAACATCATCCAAGGTCAATGACTGCCATTTAATCTGTTAGGGCGTATGCCACTTCCTATTAGTGATTAATAGTAACCTAGGTTGTATCTCTCACCATTTCCAAGATATAACCACTTATAAAGCTTTTAAACATTCCATTCAAAACTGCAACCAAACCGCTGCAGATGGACACATGGTTACTATTGACAGCCTATAGGAAGTCGCCACCGCCCTATCCAATGGTACCATTGCAGATCCCCTATGACTTACTGTTTAGCCACAGTACTGCACAATTGGCATTGCATAGTGTGTTATGACCCTTCAAGGTCATCCGAGGTCAATGATTTCCATCTAATCTGACACGGTGTATGCGACTTCCTGTTAGTGATTAATAGTAACCTAGGCTTACCGTTTCCGAGATATAGCCAGCTTTCCGTTGGAAAATGCACATTTTTTCTACCCCTCCCCCTATTCCCGTCCATTCAACCCCCAATTTGAAAATGTTCCCCTTGACAGCTGAAATTTTGCGTGCTCGAGTTCAACACCCATGATTAATTACCTGTATAAAAAGTTTTCCCCAATGCCCTACCTATTAGCCACAGTACATCCGTTACAGACAGACAGACAGACGAATGACAACTCATGCCAATAGCTTGACCGTTACATAAGTACGGTCAGCTAAAAATCAGTCAATCACAACAACCTTGGTATAAATGTGATTCTCACTACCTATTACCGTTAAAAAATAAACAATAATCCTGCATCTAAATCTGGATCAAAATCAGTCATATCTATTCACTTCTACAATGTGCTACCCAAAGCCTCTCATTTTGAAAAATTTCATGAAAATTAATGCCACACTTCTGACTTTTCCCGCTAACAGACAGTGAGATAGTCAGGTCAAATAATGTTAGACAAAACATTAACCACCTTAGCAGCAGCACTGACACACAGACAGCATGCACTCACCAGCAATGACAGAAGACATGCTGAGAGATCTCCGATGTTTCTGTGCACTGACAACCAGAGGTTTGTGAGTACTTTGAACAAATTCTTTATGTATTAGCCACACAGAAAATAAGGTGTGTCTCCGGCACAAATAAATATTCCTAAATATTAGCAGAAACGCAACCAACGTACGGAAACATTACCTAGGTCAACTTGTTTGTCAACAACTACTATGCATGAATGCCATGAACATCAACCACATAAGCTAAAAGTACTCGATCAATCACGCAGAAATCTGAGGCAAAGCCCAACGTGAGTCCGCCCAGCGCCCTAAGTCCGACTGGGGGAAATTAGGGGAGTAAAGAGGGGGGAGAATTTCCCCGGTATCAAAGTCACGTGGCCCGAACTCAAATGCATTGGCATACGCCGAACGCGCTTTGTCGACATTAGCACTTATAACTTGGTTCCTGGTGGACGGAATTTCACAACATTTTTTTTTGTTCAACGCCGAATGGATCGCTCTCGTCAACGCCGTTTAGATTATGTCGTTATCTTAATCGGTTCCAGAGATGTTTGCGCTCGAACCCGAAAGTTGTCGTAAATCGCACCAATTTTTGCACGTTTTTTGCCCTCCCAAATTTTAAGGGGGGGCGGTGCCCCCAAAATTTGTACTTGCATTAACACCCCAACATAAAGGCATGTTAAGTGCCAAAGTTTCGTCGGGCTACACCCTCTAACTACAAAGTTATAAGCGCTAATTTATTACATTTTAAGCCAATTTTTGACCCCCCTTTAAAAAAAGTTGTAAGGAGGGCCGCTGTCCCCGGTGGGGGGGTGCGCTAGTAAGACTTGGTCATTCTCTAGCGCGTGTAAAAATTTGGGGGCGCAGCATCCCCTAGGGGCCAAAATATGGTCTTCCAAAAAATGCGACTTAGGGTAGGTCAACATTAGCGCTTATAACTTGGTTCGTAGTGGACGGAATTTCACAAAGTTTTTTTTGTTCAACGCGGAATTAACCGTGTTTGATAATGCCGTTAACCGCTTGTCGATATCTCTATACAGTTTAGAGATATTTGCGGTCAAACTCGAAAGTTGTCGTAAAACGTACTAAATTTTTTGGGACGTTTTTTGCCCTCCCAAATTTTAAGGGGGGCGGTGCCCCCAAAAGTTGTACTTGCGTTAACACCCCAACATGGAGACACGTCGAGTGCCAAAGTTTTGTCGGGCTACACCCCCTAACTCCGGAGTTATAAGCGCTAATTTATTGCATTTTAAGCCAATTTTTGACTCCCCTTTGAAAAAAGTTGCAAGGGGGCCACCGCCCCCGGTGGGGGGTGCGCTAGTAAGACTTGGTCATTCTCTAGCGCGTGTAAAAATTTGGGGGCGCAGCACCCCCTGGGGGCTGAAATATGTTCTTCCGAAAAATGCGCTTTAGGTGGGTACGATCCAACACCTAAATCTCCAAGGTCACTGGACCAAACTTCACCGTACTTGTTTCGTCTAACGCAGGAGGAATCGCGATGGACGGAATGACTATTCGATTTTGAATATCTTCATCCGTTTCGGAGATATTCGCCGCCGAACTTCGAAGTCGTCCGAAATTGGGCCAAATTTTGCATGTTTTTCGCCCCTAAAATTTTTTTTGGGGTGTGCCCCTCAAAATTTTGGACCGACATTATAAAATTTGGCCTAGTACTGACCATCATGCAAAATTTCACGCCGGTCGGCCCACGCATCTCGGAGATCTCGCGTTGAAAAAAAAATAAAAAAGCATCTGGGCTAAAACTTAAGTCCGCTCCGCAAGCTATCGCTTTCCTGCGGACTAATAACTAAATTCTTAAAATTCAATCCAAAATTGACCAAAGGGTGCCACACACGAGTTGGAATTTGCCCACCACTGCGACTAATCCCTGACTAGAAAATAACTTTAAAACAAAGTTGCAATTCCGCAAATACGAGAAAGCAAATACACTTTACTGTTTTTTTTGACTAACTATTTAAATGTACGGAAACGTAGTAAAAAGCGTCATATCAACCTACATAACAGCACCCGCTGACGAAACACACCTCCTTTTTGCGTTTTTAGCACTTCCGGTAAAAAATAATCAGTATGTAAAAATTCGTTGGTAGATTTCACGTCTCATGTCATGTTTCGTGCAACCATGGTTTCGTGTTTTCACTTTTCGCACGTCGGCGTTAGTTGTTGGTGTTTGCAATGTGTGCATTCTTTGAATATTCTCTTATCATTTAGCAGGCGAAAGCTATGTTAGTGCTGCATAATTCATTTGCACTTCCAGACCGCTCATTTACTGCCCAGTCTTTTCTCGTCTTTATTTACCTTCTGCCTATGTTCTGGTACTCGATTTATGCGCAGTATTGTCGTACAAAATCGCTTATTGGCTACTTTTTGTGATCACTGGCCTTTGCCGTTTTCTTCTCTGGCTTTACTTTTTGAGAATCAGTTTTCCTATTTTGTGGCCAAAGGGCGACTTTGCATGACTATTTACAATGACAATAAGAATTATAGGGTGTTTACACGATGAGCAATCATCGAGCAAACATTGAGCTGGCTCAAGCAGGCCTATTGGAAGTTGGAACCCCGCCCCTGGCTCAAATGTAGGCCAAGGCTTATGCTCTTAGCCCAAAGCTGATCACGTGCTATATAGGTCTTCCAATTACAACCCGCTCGCCCTCCTTATTAGCATAAAACGTCGAGCTAGCTGCTCGATGTTTGCACGACCGTGTAAACGCCTTATTAGGGTCACAGTGCACCGACTCGAAATTTCAAGTTAGTCAAATTTTTTTGTTCACAAAAAAATTCTCTCGAGTCTCCTCGAGGTTGTCGCATGAACCAATGGGACAGTTGCTTTTGGTTCATTAGTCACTACTGCAAAATGCGGCCGTTCTAGTCCGCCGGATATAGGTCATGTCCGTCCGTATGTTCTGCACGTGCTCCTAACTTGGAAACAAGTCGTAGAAAAAAAACATTAATGTGAACGTACCCCAGGCCAAAAGTACATGATCAAAAAAGTTAACTCTTCAGGGACCAGGCCTAACTAAAAGTAAATTTGGAAAAAAAATTGTCGGATCAAACACAAATCTAAGGTAGCAATATTCTGTAATTATTACTTATTAACGCATAGCAATAATGCCTGGAACACTAGAATGCAGATCCACTACATGTATGTTCCATGTTTAGTCTTAATTATGGCATTAAAATGGAAACAACAATCAACAGCCTACAATGATAAACAACCAACCAAAGTCCTTCTAATGACGATATTTTAAAAATGCCACACACACATACAACTATATAAATATTGCGCTCCACCAACACAAACCAGTTCCGTAACCAGCATTCAACACCGCAACTGGCAACATAATGTAGCACAGAAAACACGTCTTGTCATCATATCGTAATGCAAGAGTATCATGCCAAATGAGATTTATTGACATAATAACCGTACATCTATCACGCACTAGCCCTATTAGGTTCACTGTCAAAATGCAATAGTATTGATCGACTAGAATGTAAAAACAAAGAAAACTGAGACGATTGCCTTAGCAAGCTTACTAGGCAAATCACTCTAGTCTACGGCGCATTTCTACTACAAAGCTACCATATGATTATTATAACTGCAAATAGCAAAGTGATGGGTCAAAATAGCAGACAGAACTGTAGCCGTGTAACGTTTAAACTGACTGGTACCATAGCAAAGATTTTCAACATCAAACTGATTTTCTGTTACGTTTGTCCAGTTCACGTAATACTGTTCACTTCAATATGCTTGCCGGTACGTACTGATCAACCTACCTGCATTTAACAAGCAGACAATTTCACAAAGAACCACAGCTAACCAATATTATACACTGCGTGGTTTTAAGTGACAGATGCTCACACTGAAGCCGAGTAATGTCCAGTCAATTCAACAATGATTTCCTGTGAGTGCATGAGCATTGCTAATATGCTAATAACATAACGAACGAGACGTTCATATTGGTGGCAATGATGGTTAGTGCAGTGCAGAATTATCTGCAGCATACAGCTATATCTGCATGCAAAAAATACACAATGAATACACACGAACCTACACCAAGCAATACAGCTATCACAATACGTATTTATACATGGTGCTGAGAATGCACACTAAATAACTTAGAAAACGTGCATAGTTCTATCATAAAGATCGAACAGCATTTTCCACGTTACAATGCAAGATGACCAGAAATGAATGTACAGAACTTAATGGACCATAATCGTAACAGAAAATTCTATGACCGCATACATTATATAATGAATCATCACAGTGTCAGCAAAAAAAAATAAATAAAACCAATAAATATGTGAACATAATCACAACAACATAAGACAATTTTCCCATTGATACTCAACATCGATATTTATAAAGCAGTATACTTCCATGATAAAAATGCTGCTGGCAAAAAATACACTGCAAGCCAAAGAAAGTATGTCACTCACTACGCATGCATCCTTACTTCATCAAATAGCAAAAAAATTTTCTTTGACGAATCATCTGACTTAGTTTCTGGACATTAATATGTCACATGCTAGCATAGTTACACATCAGGAATGTGGCGGCGGATCGCTTTATTGCAAATTTCCTACACAGTATGGCAGCAGAAAAATTTGAAAAGTATGCTAGCACTGCAAAAGGTACAACAAAAACTTGGTAGCTTACTATTTGGCTCATGGTGTACAGTTATGATTTAATAGAATTACAAAATTCATTTTATTGTGCAGCACTGATCTTAAAGACACATGCACTATCAAAAGCTTAAGGTATATACATTAACAGAGAGTGAGTGAGAGAGTGAGTAGGGTTCAACGTCCCACCCGACACAGTATAGGTCATTAAGGAGATGGCCTTAGCAGGTAAAATTGCACATACACATAATAACGAAACAAAAAGTTTAACCTTTACAGAAAGTTTAACCTTTATAAAACACGAAACACAAAAAAAAAACAGAAGCACAAAATTGTAAGAACTGCCGATTGTAATTGTGCACAAGTATCGAAAATGACAGTTCTAATAATCTTCCCTGTTATCCTCCAGACAGTCATCAATCTCATAATGCTGTCTCTTGGAGGACAGGGGGCAACATTAACAGAGATATGGACAAATGCGAACAGAGTAATGGAATGGCAATGTATAATATATCCCAGCCAAGAAACCTGGTGACAAACTACTACATGATGCTTGACTCATGATAGCTATGAGTAAATTACGGAAAAATCATTTTAAAAAGCAACAATATTACACAACTCATAATACGTACATGCAAGTATGGAAATAATCAAACAAAATAACTCAGCGAAAATGATGATGATTACGTAATAAAGCTACGTAACAAAAAACACCCTACCCAAACGGCACAACAAAACATTATCTGTTTATCGCTTACTGCAATAAACGTGCTACACATGGGTATATCAAACACAAATAAATGAGTATCACTGACTAACAACTGCAATGGTAACATTTTATCATACTATTATTTATTTCATATAACACTATTAGAGTGCTAAAATAATGACCAAAATGCTATAAGTTTTAATGCTGTATAATAATTATACCACACAATGAATAAAAAAGTTATGCAAAATAAACTTCTATTCCTATTCGAAAGTTACTATCATAAACGACGATGACAAAATTTCAGTTTTAACAAGTCAACACAATTCCTACAAACACATAAAACAACAAATAGCAGATTGGCGCATGTCCACAAATAACAAGATGCACTTCTTTGGATTTCATGAAATTTAAGCACTATTTATTACAATGGTGAGTGGTGACACGTTTCACATTATCATCATTGAAAGCAGTAAGTTGATCATAATTTATCAACATACCTTGCAAGCTTATATTACCTGGCAGTCTGGCACCAAGCAAAGACCTCAACTTCCACAGCGTAACCAATATGGCAACATTAGACTCAGAACTATGACTTAGGGATTCTCCTTCATACAGTAAACCACATCTCAATGTGGATCATACAACTGAAACGAAACATCAACTAAGTGACTAAATAAATATTCAGCATGACGATGTACACTGGCCACTCACTACAATATGTACATCATCACTCGTTGCTACATCTGTCAGTTCCTGATCTGGGCAATAAACATTGCTAACGCCACCACATATACACATGCTCCGAACAAGGCTGAAAAATGGTTTTAAAAACCTAGGTTTTTAGGCTTTTTAAAAACATAAAAACCCAAAAATCCAAATTTTAGGTTTTTAAAGTTTTTTTTTATTCGTTGTGCAACATACAATACAAATTAAGTTTAATTTCATATTTTATGAGTTCTGACATCATGTCATTCACTGAACAAATAACAATGACTGAAGAACAGTGTAAAGGATGTTCTTCATGAGTCTTAAAATTTGTGTCCCAGCTTCTTTAAAAAACCCTGAAAACCTTTAAAAACTTTGTTAAATGTAAAAAAAAATTTTTCTAGAAAACTTAGGTTTTTCCAGCCCTGGTTCAAATCGTGCACAATTATGCACGTTCATACACAGCAGCATGTATACTACACAAAATGTCCTGTAGCTGTGTACACAAAACTCCTTGTAACCGATAAGAAAATTGCACAGAGATAGCCGGCGTCGGCCAGGTACACAGAGGTGTGTTTATTGCTCGTCTGTCAACATGTCACTATACAATGCAATACATATTTTATACAGGTGACAATCACCACACAAGCATATTATACACACACTGTACACATACATATATGGTACACATACATATATGGTATACGGAATGGACCAAGACAGCTAACGAGTCATATAGGGCAAACAGTATCTCGAAATAATAAACAATAATAATAATAGTACTAATAGTACTAATAACACAAATGACTGCCGTGTTATGCGCTGAAGATACAACAAAAAATTGATACAGCTGACTGGAATGTTTAACTTAAGCAATACGTTATTATCACACATACATCTCGTTTACATATCAACAGACTAAGCAGTCCATAAAAAGCATTGTTCGTTCCACTGGCATCATTCGGAGAGACAAAATAAAGAGACCATGCACATGGGACAATGCTAACAACAGCATCACTGGGTTCCATATGACTGCATAAAAACATCAAGGACTAAGCACTTGTCACCAGCACTAGCAATGGCAAGTTGCGACAATGCAATGCTGCTCTCTTACACGTACAGTATACCGCTTTTCACACTACTTCCTCGCTGGATCAGCACGAATGCTGCACATAAAATGTCACAATGATTGAAATACAGATGTGCTTTGAGATCTGATGTCACAAAAAAAATGTGTTTGCTCTGACAGCTGTCAGCAATTTACAAATACCGAACGCAAAAAAATGCTCATACCTTCAACTGCGATCAGGCGAGTTTCATAAGAAGAGAAAAGTAGGTTCAAATTGTTCTGTGTGGGCTCACTGGATGTAACATTTTCATTATTCTAAGCACTTCACTTAAAGCTAAAACCCACAATCCCAGATTAACGAAAAACCCACAACGAGATTAACGAGTAAAAGATTAACGAGTAAGTTAACTAAAGCCGATAAACTGCAAGCAGTAAATAGCAGAATACAAGAATTTCACGTTTTGAAAACGGCTCCCTTGAATGTTAGATCCCGCTATGGGCAAAATGCTGGTGCCGAGCATGCATGTTCCAACTGAATGCGTCGTCTGCAAGGGTGCACGTTGCAGCAGCACGGCAGCAGCAGGCGTTGGAAGAGAATAGCAGCAGTACACTGCATTGCCTCCAGTGGGGCATCAGTTGAGACAGAGGAAATGGGCAGGACGCCGGCTGCATCGCTCTATCCCCCCCACACACACCGTTCAGTCACCGCCGCAGCGGCCTCTTGCAGACAAAATGCAATTTTGATACACACAGCTGCCACGAGCCAGGAAGCAGACAGCAGCCCGCAGTGAGGGCTAAAGCAATGCCCAGTGAGCATTATTATAGGGTAGTAGTGTGTAGTAATTGCCGTGACAAAGCCACTCTCTTGCTGGGCCCACCATCAAACGCCGGCCAAGCCGGGCCAGTAAGCATGGTCCTACGACCTTCCTGGTTGTACAGCCGCCAGCAGAAGCCAGTCTCAGTCTGCAAATCCACGGAGAAATGACAAACCGACGGCAACCCACGACCAACATGCCGTCTGCCCAGTACAGAGACACACAGCCACCGCCAGGAAATGAGACAGACAGAAAGACAGACAGCAGAGGAAGAGCAGGATTAGACAAACAGACAGACAATGGCTGGGAGACAATTCTCTCCAGGTCAAATGTCAAAAACAGCAACAACGAAATGAATGCATACTGCAAAACAAAAGTCGAAAGGACAAATACGAAACTTGCTTTAAGATTGCTGAAGGAGATAAAACTAGATGACGATTGAGACAAGTCAGTGCCATAATACCAGGCCAGCAACTTGATTAGTTTTTATTTACTATCTCTTTGGTCAAGTCCTGCGCTGCTAATAACTAAACTGGGTAAAGTAAATAAGTAACCAAGCAACCACGAGACCTAAAGCTCATCAGTATTTAACTCCCCAATGACCATGAATAACAAGATAATGTTCATACGAACACAGAGTCTGTCCAATGCATTTCGATAGTTTACGGTATATGTCCAAATATAAATATAATATGTGAGCTGTTTAGACCCGTAGAAACAAGAACTCTGAGCTAATGCTCATGAAACGTGCCAGAGCCTACAGCAGTTCCTGTTCGCAGGTAATTTTGGTCTATCTCCACCCGTTTCGTTGCAATTCACTCTTCTGTAGCCGAAAATCACAAAAGGTACTAAAAACCCTTATTTTAGGTTTCAATGTCATCAATTTTGATACCATTAAAAAGCACGCTATTGATGCTTGTTATGGCAAGCAACATGTCTGTGCCTATCTGCAACCGTTTTCATGATAGATAAGCCAACAGTGGATATATAACCACTTTTTACAGGGATACCCCTCTTTGATACCGGCGTGCTCAGGCCTCCTTGAATCTAGAGCGTCCGGACTTGGACTGCTAAATTCCACATTTAATGCTGAAAATTTCACATGCAAGTTGTTTTGTCTATCTCCAGCCATTTTGGCGCAATTCACTCTTGAAATGCATGTTGCAGCCCAAAATCGCGAAAAATTCACTAAAACCCCTAATTTTGGGGATTCGAGGTCATTCAAGGTCATCGATGTTGACATTCCTAAGAAGCTCGTCGCCAGTGCTTGTTATGATAAGCAGCATGTCTGTGCCTATCTGCAACCATTTTCACGTTAGACAACCCAATACTGGTAAAATAACGTCTTTTTAGAGGGGTGCCCTTCTTTCGGTCCCTTGTTCATAGGGACCCCCTTGACCTAGGGGCATGAAATTTTGTCCCAAAATACTAAAGACTCTAGGCTATCATACGGTGAAAACCCGAAGTCTCTCTCTCACCTGACCTTGGAACGGTACCGGGACGTGACACCAGGACAGACGGACGGACGGACGGACAGAATTACCGTAGCTAATATGTGTCATAGCTAGAGCTATGCTAGCTCTGGCACGTAAAAATCAAAATGTTTAACTTTAAATTGTACAGCAGCAATGTTATTGTCATCCTCTGCTATTATTATAACTAAACAATTAACGTTGTCAGTCACGTGACCACTGGATTCGTCACCAGCGCTTTACTATAAATGATCATGTGCCTATCTAGACCATTATGGAGATATGGTGCTTCAAAGATGATGGGGTCACGACCTTGACCTTTTGGGGCCACGTGACGTCATCGGTCACGTGACCATTCGACTCGTAATGGCGACTTCCTATGAGTGGTCCATTGTGACCATGCGTCTATCTTATATGGAGATATGAAGACTCAAATGCTGGACGAACGCACGCACGCACACACGCACGGACAAATGCTCAGGTGATTTTTACTATGTCCAATGCTATGCACTGCATTGGACAGACAAAAGTTACATACAAATGCACACTAATGCTCCACTTAGACAACATGACACAATTTTCTCAGGAGTCAAATGTGAATATCAAGCACCGAACAACAAAATGCCCACTGTGTTACACCAGCCCATATAGTTTGGCAATAGACCGTCACAAAATTCTCAGCGATATACAACAGCCAGATGATCACTTCCAGCATGCTGCAACAAAGTATGAGCTACCCGATGCAAAGGCTGCTACCGCTTCACAACCGCCAGTGAAACAAAATAAAGAAAACTGTGTCACAGGCCAGGCACAGATGTCATAAAAGTAGAAAGGACAGCACTCGAATCGATGACATAAGAGAAATATAAGAAATACATAACTTGCAGTGCGAAATGCTACCTAGAAATCAAAGACAACAAAAAATACAAAAAAAACAGCTGCAGAGCAAGCAGCATGGTCATCAACGAAACAGTTCAAATGCCAGGCTGAGATAATGGACAATACATTCAACTACGTCCGACGCGATCGCTGTAAGTTAATAATTACCATACATAAACATCAATGTTTACAAACAACAAACTCAACATAATAAATACATCATCCTACACCGACAGCCAAAACTGACTGGAATCAACAAAAACAACAACAAAACACTGCACAATAAAGGATAAATGATGACGACGATTGCTAAAACGCAAATGGAATGTTAGCTGACTGGTATGTCCAGCTGATAATTCACCATAAAACAACCATAATGCCAATGGATTGTTGTAAATAAAAAGCAATAAAATTGAATGAGAAAACCTATCAAGGGGAATAAATGGACTGTATCATACATGGCATGTGAAACTATCACACATCAAAGCAATCTTTCATGTCAAAGTAAAACTGGTATTTTACAAGTAAGTATCTAATGCCAACAACTAGCTGAATGTGAGTCATAATCTACTGTGGAATGTAGACAGGACTACCAGTAACTATCTCGAAGCAAAGTTGATGACCAATGATAACAACAACAAATAATTCTGGGACTAAAGCGGCTGAGATTCTCACACAGTTTAGAAAGGACATGCAACTGGATAATAGCGCAAACGCAATGAACTAAGCACGCACGTCCCAGCTACAAGCTTGGCCAGTGCATAAACTATTACGGGTACGGTTGTACAGAGAAGTGAGATAAGATTAAAGTCGCATAAACTCAGAAATGTTAGCCCTATTCGCAAACAATACTTTACTTCTACGTCATCGTTGCAAACATCTACAACAGCCTACCGAATCTCCGGAACATTAGGTACATTTTCGCATTAACGATGCTATACAAATCTGTTTTTATGCAGCATTTATGTTACGCTTAATAACGCTGTGCGCACAACTACAGCAGGGCTCTGACTGGGGTAGGCGACTTATCGAAGCAATTCAAGCACTGACTAGGACGGGGAAGAAGGGAAATAGAGCTCAGCCATGATCACAATGTGAGTGACTGATGGCGCCGACAAGAAGACCTACTCCCGGACGGCACGAGAAGCACACAGCTGACCACTGACTGACCAAGTGCTCCGATCACTGTCTGAGAGTGGCGTCGTCCGCGGGCCCGGCCGTGCTACTGACGGCCGCACTGTTGACGGCATCAGCAGCTGACGTCGTCGACGACGACGACGGCGTTTCGTCCATGTACTTGTCCACAGAGCGGCGTCGCGCGTTCATGAAGAAGTTGACGACCGTCGACACCTTGAGACCGAGCTGCTCGGCGATTGTCGCCTGGATCTCCTTGCTCGGACGTTTGATCTCCTTGAAGATGGCGACCAGCGTGCGCCGCTGGATCTCGGTGAAGACCATGCGCGGCTTCTTGACGGCTGCGGCGGCGGTTGTCATGGTAGCGGGACAGGATGACGCCGGCTGTTGCGGACTGCCGTCCGTTGGACGGTGCTGTTGTTGAGGGGCTATGGGCTGAGGAGTGCCGAGTAGCGTACCGTCACGACTGCGCTTACACCCGGCTACACACAAAGCATACACACACCTTACTTCAAGAGAAATGCTTAGTACATAGTTATAGTTATAATCTGCAGTTCATATCAACAGAGTGGTGCGGGAAATGTGAGCTTCCATGGGACGGACGTGATATAAACAGAATTACGAAAAAGTATGCACTAGGTCACACACAAAAACCTAAATTACAATAACGCTTATCAATAAAAACGCGTCATGTGCGTGCTGGAGTGGGTCCAGTCAAGAAGGAGAAGATCGACGTTCTGGTCTACAAAGTCCTGCACGATCTGAGGACTCGCGCTCGCTCAACTTGCTCAACTACCGACGACTCTGTTCTGCTATACCACCAATCCTCTGGCAATGCCTCCGGTGAAGGTGACAACCCTCGCCAACTCGGCTTTCCGGTTGATGGCCTGGAACGACCAGCTAGACGACGAGACATCTGCCGCCAGCGTCTAAAAACTCACCTCTTGGCAAAATCCTTTCCTGACTATTTCCTGTACTAACTCTCTTTCTCTAGTGGACCTAGCAGAAGTTTGCATTACTTAGATGACTTTACAAACCCCTGATTGATCGTCTGATTAATACCGTTTTTACAAATTCAACAAGAAAGCCCAGCTGTCGCTAGGGAAGACGCACTGCAGCCTATACAGTTCATGCTGCAGTACTGAACTTCGAGGTCATCCAAGGTCAATGATTTTCATGTAATCTGAAAAAGTGTATATGCCACTTCCTATTAGTGATTAATAGTAACCTTTCTGTTTCCGAGATATGGCAAGTTTTCCGTTAATCAAAGCACATTTTTCCTGCCTCACTCCATTCAACCCCAATTTGAAATGTTCCCCTTGCACTACACCGTGTCCGGAAAAAAACATCATGAACATTATCGATTGTCACTCGAAAAAGGGTTGACCAATTTTAATAATTTTTGGCACAAATATTTCTGGCGCAACTTGTCATTAAAAGACGGGCCATTTTACCACCTCACCCAATGTCTGTTTCTGCACTACCTGGGAAAAATGAACCAAAAGAATATGCGTTGAAACGAACAAAAATACGTCAAAAAACATCCCCAACATTATTGATTGTAACTTGACGAAGGATTGATAAATTTTAATGATTTTTGGTGCAAACATTTTTGACACAACTACGACCGTTCTAGTTCCCATCTCACTTAGTGTCTGCTTCTGCACTACCTGGGAAAACAAAACAAGTGACATGTATGTTTAAATGAACAAAAAACTTCAAGAAATTTCATATCTTCGAGCCTGTGTCCCCTAACAGCCAGTCAATTAGACTGTTTGACTATCATGCAGCAGCGTGTTTACCAGATGACCTTTAGGAATGTTGATGAATTCAAAAAGTGACCGCTGAAGTCTGGATTGGTCCTGAGCAGAACATCATTGACACTGCTGTCAACGACAGGAGAAACCATCTCTGTGCCTGTGGTCACGTAGTGGGCTAACACTTTGAACATTTTTCACTGCAGGCAGTTGAAAAACAGATAATTGGATGAACTATCAGGTCAAGTGACAGAAATGTGAAAAAAATGTGTTTTATGTCTTATTCTGATTAAGTAATAATGCACCTTTAAACAAAAATACAATCTTTTTGTTGGTTCTATTTTCCCCAGGTAGTGCAAAAACAGACGTCGGGTGTGGTAGGAAATTAAACGGTCGTTTGTATCAGAAATATTCTTGTCAAAAATTACTAAATCTGATAATTCTTCTTTAAGCTACAATCAAAAATGTTCAGGATGTTTTTTTCCGGACATGGTGTAGATCACTGAAATTTTGCATGCTTAGGTTTAAGACGCATGGCTAATTATTTGTGAAAAAGATTTCCCCTACGACCTACTGTTTAGCCACAATACATCCGTTACAGACGACGGACAGATAGACAGACAACACATCATGCCCTAAACGCCTGTAGCATGTCAAAAACTAAAAAGAACGTGGTTTGGAGGACCATAAGGGCCTTTTATGCCACCGACCAGGAAACGGGTTGCCGCACGGGGGCACACACTGACACAACTATCAGTCGCGAATCATTCATCATCATATAGCACTCATTCTTCTGCAATCTCCGCTGCTATACGTCCCACTAAATTCTCTTCATTACATGACCCTTCCACGGGAGCGAACATTACCCACTGCACTCTGTCCATATCAACTGCAGAAACTGAAAAAAACTCAACTGAGTATTCTCACAAAGTGAAACAGCACATGAAAACTTAACAGTGATAGACCTATATGGCATCGATGTTCAAAGCTCAAAAAAGTTATACTTAAGGCATGAATTCATGAGAATATCTGCAACATTCTTTCTGTACAAAAAGTATTCGGAGAGCCCAAGCTCAGCCATTTTATTACAGCACTGACATTTACCAAACAATACTAAACTACATGCACTGTTTTACGAGAGCAAAAACTTGTGGGCAAGATAAGGGAAGAAGTTATCAGATTTTGACTTTTTGACTCCCAACAATTAAACAAACCCACACAAGTTTTTTTTGTTCTGATTTTTACGCGCGATAGCAGCTACTGCTTTCAGCGCGTCTTAGCCATCACAATTCTGTCCGTCCGTCCGTCTATCCGTCATACGGGTAAATCAGTCAAAACGGTGCAAGCTAGGATCACCAAATCTTCACGGTCGGCTGCCTGGAAGATTCTAGTTTCAGGAACCGTAAAGCTTTTCGATAAATTCGAAGGGGGTCACCCTAAACGAAGGCGCTAAATAAGAGGGGGGTGGTCAAAATTTGCGATTTTTGGCCAATAAGTCGCTGTATCTCAGTAACGGTGCGAGATAAGGCCTAGGTTACTATTAATCCCTATTAGGAAATCGTATACTGGCTTTCAATTGGCGCTGAATTCAATGACCTTGAACGCCAAAATAGGGGGTTTTATGGACTTTTTGGCGATTTTGCGCTGCTACAGAAGGCTATATCATTCACAAGATGGCTCCATGGAACTGGCATTGGTGGCGTAGCGTAGTTGGTAACGCGTTTCGGCTGAAATGAAGTTACTCTACGCCAGGCCCGGTTAATACTGCGATGGGTGACTGCCTGTGGGCAGGTAAACCATCTTGGTGCGAAGCCTGCCAGCTAGGTCGACTCAGCCTTCTACCGTCCATGGTTTCAGGAACCGTAAAGCTTTTCCACAAATTCGAAGGAGGTCACCCCGAACGAGGGCCCTAAATGAGAGGGGGTGGCCAATTTGTGATTTTTGGCCGATAAGTCGCTGTATCTCAGTAACGTTGCAAGATAGGGCCTAGGTTACCATTAATCACTAACAGAAAGTCGTACATTGGCTCTCGATTGGCGCCCAATTCAATGACCTTGAATGACCTTGAACGCCAAAATAGGCGATTTTGTGATTTTTTGGCGATTTCGGGCTGCGAGACACATTGCGAGAGCGAATTGCGTCAAAACCAATTGAGATAGACATGGACAAGCTGCGTATGAAATTATCAGCATTGAACGTAGATTCTGACGGTCCAAGTCTCGATTTTCTAGGTTCAAGAAAACCTGCGCACGAGAGCATCAAAGAGCGGTACCCCCGTAAAAGTCACGCCAAAATGGCTAGAGATAGACTGACAGTTTGCAAACAGGAACTGCTATAAGCTTTCGCGCGTCCCGTCAGCATTAGCTCAAATTTCTTGTAGTTTTAGTTTTACACATAGGCACCCCTTAATCAAGTACACAGAAATAGCATATTATTCATATGCAGCATATTATCTGGCGACGCCCACAGAAATGCACCTAACTAGAAATGAGTAGAGTACTAAGGGCAGGGAGTGAGGATATAATAGTTATCCAGGTCAGAATACTGACTACACACCTGTATTGGCCTGTTTCGCTGCTGTGCCATTCGCAGAGTCCGGCGTATTGTATGAGCCTGCAGACACAGAACACAACAACCCTTTTACACTAACAATCTACATCAGAACCTGACTAAATACTTCAGCATAATTACACGCACACACATGAATGCCGACAACGAGCTATTATTTTACAGCAAAACGGTACATCTAATGGTATGTTAGCTTTCAGAGATATGCTACAGCAATAAGAAACCTAGGCCTCCTAATCCCAGTTTCATCTTGCTGCACCCAATCTAACAACCTACCCAAGAAGGGTTAATAGTAAGTCCATCATTATCTCTCAGACGGACGGAAGGACAGACAGGCAGTCAGGGAGACAATGCACTGCCATATTTTAATGTATAACTGCGTACAAGGGTGGCAGAAACTATTTTCAATCAATCGATTAGAACATATTTAAACAGCGCATGTGTCGCAAGCAAGTCAGGGGTATAATTTTATTGAGTCGCAATAAAACAGCAACGTTTCAACTGCACGTTGTATATACACGGTGTTTCATAAAAAGGACCCCTTTTTCTTTCTTTCATAATTCACTCAAATGATCAATTTACACAAAATTTTTACCAGTTGTAGCTGAAGAAATGCTAATTCGAAATATTTAAACAAAATATGGCAGTTGATTAAATATTCTTTGCTAGTCATGACGTAACGCTGACGTCATAATGTGTCATGGGTAGTGGGTACAAGCTTGCTAGTCTCAACTGGTGCTGTCAGTTGCTACCCTGTTCTGATGGTGAAAAATCTGGTTCCCTCATGACAAATTCGTGAAGTTTTACAGTTGTAGCCACAAAAACATGCAAAGCAATCACATTTACATGTCTGTGGGGATAGCTGGACTTTCACATGTTCGAGCAAGACAGTGCAGTAGCACACCGAGCTTACAAAACGGTTGTGTTTTTGGATCACGAGAAGCCTGATTTCATTTCCCCATGTTGCTTAGTGCTGACACGATGAATATTCTTCATCAGCGAACCAGATTACATTTACCATCGAAGCAAAGTAGCAACTGACAGCACCAGTTGAGACAAGCAAGCTTGTACTCACGACACATTATGACGTCAGCGTTACATCACGAATAGCAGAGAATATTTAATCAACTGCCATATTTTGTTGAAATATTCTGAATTAGTATTTCTTCAGCTACAACTGGTAACAATTTTGCGTAAACTGATCATCAATTGAGTGAATTATAAAAAAAAAATCAAAAAGGGATCCTTTTTATGAAACACCGTGAATACTGTATAAAGAAGACAACACGACACGGCAGCTTATTCAGTCTGCATGAACACAGTTTATACAGATGAAGACGAGAAACACAACTGGACGAACTGAATCAGTGTGAATGAATCGGTATGAGAATCACGTCACGTGTGTGTCCACGAACGGATCAACTGCAGACAATAAACTATGCTGAGCATTCCCGGCACTGCAGTAGGTCATCACAGTGGGCAATGGCAACGTTGTCAATGACGAGATGAGGTGACCAGACCACCACGTACACACCGACCCCCCACAATCGCACACAGACAACACAATGCAGACCTCCCTCACTGCGTCCCGTCCCCATGTCTCCTCGCTTAACCCAGGACACACCTTCATTTATGGACTGACGATACATAAGTTGGTGAAAAAAAAATCTGCGCTAAAAAAGTCAACATCCTTTTGAATTTCCTAGTGCTACAGCTGTCGAGATCATTTGTTTCAGAATCTGTTTCAGATCCGTTAGCTTATTATTTATTCCTTTTGTAATAAATGTGAAGATAGCAAAATAGTTCCAGCCTATATTTCAGACACAATGTGTATAAAATAACAGCCAGAATATATAGGCCTACGGCGTACGCCGTGCAGTATGTCACTATTAGTTTCACACGTACAATTTCTGCTTTATTTCTGTACTATCAGACGTGCGGACACTAGACAGCCCTCTACCCCAAGACGTCAGATTCTGGCCGCATCAATGTCGCCATGCATTGCGACAAGGCCGTGCAGTGCGCGGTGCGTTCGCTGAGCCAGTGCCGATAAGCCTCACTGCCGCAGCCATCAGCGACGCCGACAGACAGACAGAAAGGCAGAGATATGCACGCAGGCACGAGGACACAGACTGCACCAACGCCGCATCCTAACACGGACATAGCAACGGACGGACCGATGGATGGACGAACGGGCAAATTAATCAAGGCGGGTCGCGTGAGGCCGTCACGCCGGGGTTACAAGTCACAACAACGCGCTGCCGGCCCGGTCGACTGACAGAAAATTAAAAGATTCGCCCGTACTGATGCGCAGTAGGCACTCAACTGAATCAATAGGCCTACGACGATTCGCTGGTCCGCGATCATCGCGCCACGACGACAACATGCAGTCGAACTGACGTAATTTCGTCGTTGTCGTTGTTGTTGTCGTTGTTGTCAGCCGCTGACGTCCCACGTGTACCGGCCGACGCCACGTCAGTGCGTCCCCACGGACACACGGTGACACAGGCCTACGTACAGTACCACGCCAGACAATGTGTACAAGCTGCAATAATACGACAGACACAAAACTGAGTCGGAGGCTGGTTTTTACGGCCCGCTCGACACAGCATAGCTCATCCCAGATACGAGTCTTTCCACCTAATCAACAAATGCGCGAATACTGTCAATTGGACTCAAGACAAAGCAATAAAACGTAAAGTCCTTCTCTGGCTATAAGGCACATACGACTGCGCTGAGCTCCGTTTACTTAGCCCTCTGCCAGACACCAGCTTACACTGCAACAGCACAGATATGAAGGTGGGGCTAGCGCATCGCGACTCGCGAGGTGTGTCTCGACACAAATACAAAAAATACACCAAAAAACATAAAATAATCACCAAAGAAACAAACTGACCCTAATTGGGAAAACCCAGAACTAGCCCCAAATCAACAGTGACCTGAATGCATTATAGCGCTGCAGCCGGTTACAGTTCAACATAGCAGTTACAAAAGTAGCAAATAATAAGTATCATAATTTATTTTCTACATGCTACTATTCGTGGAATAAGAAACACACATAAAAACAGGTAAAAGTTTGAATCAGACCATGTCGAAAAAGTTCTATATATTTAAACTGTAATAACCTGCACCTTGTCTGACTTCGTTGTCCTTATACCTCATGACTGTGAAGTCTGTAAACAAGCGATCTGCAGGGCGACATGTCAGGAAACGGCGAAATGGACGTAGTTCGTTGACGGGGAGGAAAGTATGACAAGAGAACGTGACAGGCATGCCAATGCCATGCACAGCTCTGCACCATACATGCAACGCCCGCCCAGCCACGGAAGCTTTCACATAGCAGCAGCAGCACGGGTCGAATTGCCAAAATGCTTACAATATACGTACATGTTTATTCATCCAAAAGAAAAAAAACACATAATTTCAGATATACAGCAAGACAAACTGACAGATATATACAAATAAAACCCCACATCCAGCAAAATCACCAAACCCAGATGTTCACATCAAAAGATCTATATAACTGCTCTAGTCAGAAGGTCATGCATAACTTCAATGTTCGACAATGCAGAATTTACCCATACAAACAGCTTCAAGCTTATTCTCACATAAATAGCAAAAAGGCAGAAAACAGATATGTCATAATTAATTACAAAAATGTTTTATTCTTCCAAGCAACAGAATGAACCAAATAGACCATTATCAGACCACAGAAACCGATCAACTAAAGCACCCTAAGCATCTCCGCAAGCGTCTGCGACATTACACATAGCCCAATCGACACATAGCGCTCTGAACAATGATGCAATTTATCAACAAAACACCAACATATACATACACAAATGCCACAGAATGCAATCGACTTAACCAAAACACGCCACATCTGCCATGCATCAGCAGACAAGACTGGACATTTTGTCGCAAAATGCAATTTAGCTAGCGGCGGGTGACGTCATGGGGCTATACGGAAGCCGTGGGTCGGCGGTCGGGCGTTGTCAGTTTAATCTCTGGACAACGTATTTCCGGACACCGTGGCAGTATAGACGGCCCATCAATAATATATATCTAATTACGATGACGCCGCGGTACTAGTGGGCAAGTATGCGGCGACCGTAACAGACACGCAATGCACACGTGGTGGGCCAGCTTTATACCAGACATTGGACAAGCAGCCATGAAGCCAGGAATGGATGTCAGCGGACGTCTGGACTCCAAACCAAGCGCAGAGAACTCAAGACTCTGCCGTTATACGGCGTTGTACACATGCAGTTTATACCCTCATGCCTCAGTGCAGAACAGAATGCCAATTTTGAACGCTGCTCAACCGGACAATATAAAGGTCTGGAATTATTACACCTTAAACAGAATTCTTGGCAGTAAACTTCTGGAAAGTGCTTATTAGTGCAGGCCACCGTAGGGCTTCTCCCACGTGACTCACCTAACCGTATCAAAAGTCGAAACTCTGGATGGCACTGTAGAGTATATGTATCGTTTGCATGAGACACAAACGTTTTTGGACACTCTTTCACTTTTACATATGGATCAAAAGCAAGACATAATTGCCGATATACATGCGTCAGCCCAGTACGTTTGCTGAACTTGAGTAACATGTCAAGCGACTTCATTTAATAAGATGTTAATTAAGTAAGTGCTGTGACGATGTTGCTTGGGTAAAGGTAAAGATCGTCAATTTGTATAGCGCATAGTCGCGAGCATGCGCACGCCTCTAATGCGCTTTCGTCACTAACCAGAGCCGCCTGCCGCACGGCCACCGTGTACAGCCTGCAGGCAGGCTGGCGCAGCGGCCGGCTAGGCAACCCCAGTCAGCTGTACCAAGGTCCCCACCTTCCGTAACCTATATAAATGAGTTACTACTCATTTTACCGTCCCACGGAAGGTAGAAGGCTGAGTCGACCTAGCTGGCAGGCTTCGCACCGAGATGGTTTACCTGCCCGCA
>Ga0056128_1000034_pt1 | contig 67520 bp, 41 predicted proteins | sample WorMetLIZISLAND2_FD_71113 | JGI IMG/M metagenome (GOLD analysis project Ga0056128, IMG submission 71113) | Marine gutless worms symbiont microbial communities from Max Planck institute for Marine Microbiology, Germany - Olavius geniculatus... ... | reverse complement strand
GTCTGTTCATTTGTGATTGGTGAATAAATAAAGATTTAAAAATGTAATAAACTTTAATAAAGTAACTATCAATATTGCCGATGTTGTAGGTGGACAGTGGACTACATGGAGAGGGTGACTCGAATGAAGCCCACAATGTAGTGCCTGTGTCACAATAGCCTACCATGATGCCTGTCGTGAACTTGCACAACCGACAAATTTTCTTACTTCTAGTCTTACAATTTTTTCAATTTTTAAAAATAAGTAATTGTTTATTTACAGTAGTGATGAATCGAAAACTAGTTTAGTTACTTGATTTCATTCGATTGTCATATAACCGCAGTTTAACGGAATATCCGAACTTTTGCTGCACAGAATTTAGTAAACGAATGAAATAAATTTACGCATGTGCGTTAATTTTTTTAACACGCATTAACTTTTTTAACGTGCGTTAATTTATTAACGCATTAACGCGTTAATTAACGCGTCAACTGTGACAGCTCTACATATTTCCTAATAATTGTAGCATCTTGGATTCTCTGGCTGGTAAACTAAAAACTTTTTCCTACATTTATGTACTTGATCACTTTTGCATTATGGCACAACAAACACTAGCATACACACAGACATGGAATTTGTTTGTTGCTTTGTTGAGTTTTTACTGTCATTGAACAATGAAGAAAGTTAAACATTGAATTGTACCTCAAAAAGCCAGGGTGCAATGAAGAGCAGTGGCGGTACAAAGACTGGCGGTGGTGGGGTGGTCATGTTGTCCTTTGTCACTCCCTGGTTGCTGCGTATCTAACAACAACATGCGTTATTCTTCACCAGCCAATACAGAAAAACACTAGGTCAATGCCAGTCCAGCACTGAGCATGAAATGATTTTGTTTATAGTAAGATATTCTACTCAACACACTGGCACAGTCTAGCCAGACAATCTAAATTGCAGTTTCAAATAGGCAACTATAGGGGGCGTCAGATGAACAACAAAGTCGACTAATTTGATTTGCCGACAAAATCGCCTGACATAAATCTGTCGCGTGTCATGCAAAAATCGCCCGATTTTGTCGGCTGACAAAATCGCCCAATTTTGTCGGCCAAGATAGAGCATGTTCTATCTTTGACAATTTTGTTGGGTGACTTTTTGTATATCGAACAACAAATTTTGTTTATGTTACCATGGTAATTGTATACAATGGAAGATAAATATTTATTTTTGTTATTTATTGTGTTTGTTATTTATTTTCGCTCATCAGATGCAGAAAAAAGTGATGCAAGTATTATTTTGCAATCTGCATTCTGCTGTTCAGCTAGCTGATATCGTACAAAGTAGCAGATGAAAATATCAGATCATGGTTCACCGATTTTGTCATCCGATTTTGTCGGGCAACTAAACCATGCCCATAAAAGTTGGCCGACTTTGTCGTTCGTCTGACATCAGCTTAAGAGGGCGACACTGATATCAGTTTCTTTTGCCCTTAGCCAGACGCTGTGAAACCACAAATACAGGGCTAATTTATCGAGTGGTGTGCATGTTTACATCCCAGCATTCACTGGTACTCACTGCGCCGACCCACAGAGGGATGGCCAGGCTGAGTTGACCCAGTCCACCTACTGTTAAGTACAAAACAAAAATCCTAAACAGATGGTTACAAAACAGATCAAAGCCAGAAATCGAAAAACTGCAAAAAGAAAGACAAAATACAAAAACTAAATCTTGGAAAAAAACAAAAACAAACAGAAAAAAATGACAATCAGCACTAATTACCTTGACCAGTGTGCTGACAAGGTCCGAGAGGTACTCGTAGACTTCCTCATGAATGTTGACATCACTAATTTTGTTGACGTTACCAAGGCAACCGAGTATCCTTCGCCACAGGACCACAGCGACCTCGGGCGACCAGCCGGGTACAGAGCCACCCGCCAGCACACTCCGAGCATCACTGCCAGAATTGTCCAGAAGATCTGACACAACAACCACTACTGTTAGTGCTACAACTATGACATCAGCAACAACAATTACTACTACCACGACCTCTGGTGACCGCTTGGAACACAACTCCTCACCAGCAGGCTCTGAAACCCCCATCAGACTTGTGCAATAGATCTAACAGAGTGCCAAACCATACTACACTGTTTTGCACAGATGAAACACTAAAAACTTCAGTCTAATACCAAACTGAAGCCCATAAGCAGAAGTTTGCTGGGACTTCCCAATGTTAAAAGGATACAACTCAGTTAAGTCCTATGTGGCCCCTCTACCAATGGAATGATAGTGTAGTAAATTGAAGCAGTAAAAAATAAATGAAATAATAACTCATCTTATGATGAAATAGTAACAACAGCAATGACTTCTAATGCAACATAACATGCCATAAGGCTAAAAAAGCTCAACTTACGTATTTCCTATCTACTGTGAGTTAAAAGTAAACTGGCAAGTAAACTGCACTGCAGCTGCTACTGCTAAATATACCAGCCACTAATACTGCGACCACCATAACCCTGACCACCACCAGTACTATTACTACTACTACCACTACTACTGTTACACAATCAACCAACCAACAAACCAACCACATCAAGGTCACCCAACAGCAACACCTATAAAAACACAGTAACTAAAATGTTACGGGCTAAAAGCAATATTTAAAAGAAATGTCTACAAGTTTCTCATAAAACAGTCAACTCTCTACTACTACCACTAGTCACTCACCTGGTTTCTCGACAGCATCGTTGTCGTCAATCCGCAGACTAACTCCATCGTGTTGTTTATGCTCATCGATCGCATCACTGACAGCTGGTTCCTCGTCCTCATTGCCAAACTCGCGACACAGTGCGTTGTCATCATCATCATCATCATCATCAGTTGCTGCAGCAGCATCGTCTTCCACACTCACTTCCACTGCGGCACTGGTGACGTCATCCAGCGACATACGATGATGACTGTCACCATCCACTTCCGAGTGATGGCTCATCTCATCAGGACTTGCCACGTACTCCGCACTGGCTCTAGAAATACCACAGACAATTATCGGGGACAGCTTCAAAATCTGCATTTTCAAGGCCAAGACCAGTGACCAAGAACAGACTTTTTCGAGGCCAATGACAATGCCACAATTTTTTGTCCTTCAGTTGTCCCTGAGATTGAGCAGTCATCGAGGCCCCAATCCCTGACAATCACTACTACACCGTGGTCAACAAAAAAAAACACGGGCCACCAAACTTTGATCCATATCTTCACTTAATATCGACCAACTTCAAAAATTCTTTCACTCTCAAAGCCTGTGAAAAATTTCGGCATAACATGATTATTGAATAACCCACCATACCTTGACTGCATCACTACACTACCTTGTGAAATGCATATCTTAAAAAACAATAAAAAATGAGAATTATAGTAGAAAACACTGCAGGCCAGCATCCTGTTTAACGATCTGTATGAGAATTGTCTTGGCTGTTTAGACATGTCTCTCTCAATATCTGCAAAAAAAATGCTTGTGGCAAGTATTCCTCATTTAGACCAGTTCATCCACAGTGGCTACAGAGAAGACACAGACAAAAGTATGGTGGCACAGATTAATGCAACACAATGTACTATTACAACAATATAATAACATTAGCAACATTTTCAGTCTTGTTTCATTCCATCTTTCTTGTAAATCATCCACATCTGTCTGAAAGCAGAAGCATCGGCTGACACCTTATTGTCTACAAAACTATTCTCAGCAATAACATATACTGCACAGACCTGTTCAGAAAATGAAACACAAGCCAGAAAAATATACCAGCCACTTTATCCAGCCATACATCTGCTTTACACTGCACTATACAACCCTGACTCTAACCTTGACCTTCAACTTTTGAACTGCAAACCAGCATACCAGCTACCCGTGCTCCAAAAAATGTCAACACCGCATTTGTTTTTTCTACAAATTATTGTCAAGGAGCATGTATAGAACAGACAAACAGATGGATGAGCGAGACCCATAACGTGGCTTATAACAAGGTGGCCAAAAACTAGGGGAAAAAAATTTCCCCGAGTTTTCCAGGATTTTACAGTGCCATAAACTTACTTATCTATAAGGTATCACAACACAAAGTAATTGCAATAATGGTAATATGGAGAAGCACTGTAAGCTCCCCCAACAAGGTTCAGGATGGAACTCCAGCTGCAAATGTATTTTAGAGCATTTTGGCACTCCAAAAACCAAATCTGTCAAACAATAATTTGTTACAATTTTCCCCTGAATTTGCACAAAATTCTCTGATAATTCTTGTGTTTTCCAGGTTCAGAGAATTCCCTGAGTATTCCAGGTTTTCCAGGTTTGTGGCCACCCTGCATCAGGAAAGCCATGTGTAAAAGTATCAGGTTTCATACTGGGTGGAAAGTCGATCATCTTCTGGAGCAGCATCATCACAGGGCGAGCGTTCCATCATGAGCTCATCCTCACCTGCGCTGTCACCGGCGGTGCCGCCGTTACACTGTGTGGGACTCAGTTCATGCTGATGATAATGCTGATAATGATGTGACCCCGTCGAGTCCCGTGTCACACTGCTGCCATGACTCGACTGAAAACTACCCGAGTCCGACACTAAAATGCAAACAGACAATATATCCACCCAGTGTTCAAAATGGACTGGTATGGCAATACCGGTACTGGCCATTCAATCATTGACTATGTAGAAAGCATACTGCCATTGCTTTTCCGAGATAGTTGCAAAAAAACCAGCAAGCACTTGTAAAAGTGCACATCTATGCGAAGTAAACTTTTGCAAAATAGTAATTTAAATGCATTGTAGATATTGTAGGTGCTCAAAAATTTAATTCTGCCCACAAAGTCCAAGAAAATGGGGTATTTTTGTCTCAAATGTGGGACTTGGGCCAAAATTTTTTTGACTAAAAAATTTTCCAACTGACTAAAATTTATCGAGGGTGAGCAATTGCCCATCTGCTACATGGTGACTGCCAAATGTAAGAAAAGATAAATAAATACTGGTACTCACCTCCAAGAAGTCCTTCGGTGTCAGAGTAGCTATCTCGGCCCACCGATGTGCTATCATCAAGCATCATCTGATAGGGCAGTTGATGCTGACTGTCGGTGCTCATCATGCTGACACTGTCCGGACTTTTCAGTTTCACAACTGTCGGCACACGCAGTGACATCATCCCAGTGTCACCCACGCTGTCGGCGTCCGACGACAGACGACCGTCTGCAGAACACAAACATACATACGAAACTTAATCTACAGAGTAAAGAATTACACACACGTAAGTCAAGTAAATGTATTGGATGCACTGCAGAGAGTCTGCAGAAAGTCTGCTAAATCTCAGGAATAAATCATATGATAGGGCACTAAGAAAAAAGTGTAAAAATGGGCTACAAAAAACATCAGCTTCAACCTGCTGATAACTACAAACTTGACATGAAAAACACACCATCAATAAGTTTTAAAGCAACACAATTCTGTCAATTCTCAACATTAGAAATCGATAATATACACTCTGGATTTCTAATTACTGGCTGCAAACATAGTTTCAATAGTCTGCAAATTATATGAATGACACAATTTTAAAATGATTTACGGTACGTTTGTCGTAGCGAGTACATGACGACATGTTACAATGATACCATTACAACTTAAAAAGTTGAACTCCTAGCACCAAAGACTCTATCAATACTCAAACAGTTTTATACCTGATCTTAACCGGCTGTACTACTGTCACATGTTGTACAAAAAGATAAACAATCAGTTTATGAAAAAAATAAAAGCACCATAAATAAACAAAAACAGCTACATTAAAATATGCATTTCACTATAAAACTTTAAACACAAAAAACCAGTCAATTGCTGCAATAGTTGACTATTTAATTCAATAAATAAGCAAGATATCAAATAAACAGAATGTTCCATAAAAGAAACATTTGATTAAAAGAATGTTCTAATATGAAAACATTGCAAATAACATTGCAAATAAAAACAACCAACCCTAACATTTGCCTGCCATTCTGTCGTCAATGTTAGACACAGACTAGTAAAAAAAACCAATATAACAACAATAAGTGCTGGGACAACACGAAACTCAGCCAAGACTAGTTACTAGTTTTTGTAAGCCAGATATTTTCGTAATACTTTTGTAAGACTGACGTCTTTCTAAGTTACTGGTAGTATCAATCTGGCTTCGAAACAGGTTCATGAAAAATTCTGCTACTTGGGAAGTTTACTTACCGAAGATGCTCACTGTGATCAGGAAATCAAGAAAAGAATTGCAATGGCAAAGGCGGCTTTCATGAGAAGAGGAGAATTACTACGAGGGAACATTTCAAAGGACTTAAAGAAACGGATGGTGAAAGCACTAGTATGGAGTGTAGCTCTTCATGGCTCAGAGACGTGGACACTTAGAAAAGAAGACATCAAACGTATACAAGCTTCTCGAGATGTGGATCTGGCGCAAGACGGAAAAGATCAGCTGGACAGCACATGTGTCAAATGAAGAAGTCTTGTGTCTGGTGCAAGAACAACGTTCTCTGATGCAAGTCATCAAGCAACGCCAAGCAAACTGGATTGGACATGTCTTAAGACATAACTGTCTTCTGAAGACTGTACTAGAGGGGAAGATAGAAGGGAAACGGCCAAGAGGAAAACCAAGAACGAAGATGCTGGATCTACTTATGGAGCAAGAGGACAAGAAGATCAGTTACGAGGAACTGAAGAGAGGAGCACAGAGCCGGGTCGGATGGCGCCATCGTCATTGGAACCTGCCTTAGGGCAGAGCATGCAAAGAAGAAGAAAAAAAATTCAGCTACTTATACAGAGTGGGCCAAAAAGCAAAACCTTTCTGGTATTTTGCATTCTTTCTCTTGTTATATTCATTATACCGGTATTTTGCGGATGGCACCATCGTCACTGGAACCTGCTTAGTGCAGAGCATGCAAAGAATAATGACTTACAAACGCTGTAAAATAGACTACAGTACAAGCACGGGAAACAAATATATAGAATGCCCCATCAAAGAAGCACTTGAATATGATAATGTTCTAATACAAAACTATTGCAAGTAATAACAATCAATTATGTTTAACACTTTACCTGATATTTCATCATCAATGTCAACTAAGCTGACTAGCAAAAAAAGTGAATGCACATATGTTAAACTTGACTATCAAACCAAAACCAATATAATAACAAAAAGTGCTGGAACAACACAAAACTCTGCTGAGCGAAAAAAAACTAACTTTATACAATCTCCCAGATGCATCCTTTGAAAGATGTTTTGGATCACAATTCAAATCTAATCACTTGGCCTATGGGCCACAAAATTTCATCAAAATTTGTTCACAAAGTCTTGAGCAAGCCGCATTATATATACTCTGGCCTCGCACTGTTCACAGTAAAACATGCACTGCTGAAAATGCTCCAAATAGCAGTCAAAACTAGATGACAGAATCGATGTTCCATAAGTTCAAACCTTCTAACCCGCACAAATGTTAGATATGATCTTAACTATGGCCAAACTCTGTTAGTAATGCACAGACGAATAAACCGACCACTCGGTTTCCACTTAGCACTATTCTGGCCAACCTGTTGTAAAAACTTCATCATCATCACTATCAGTGTCAGTGATGTAGTTGTGATTATCCCTCACAGCCGTGCAAACTGGCTGCAAATTCTTTCCATCATCATCATCAGCAGCAGCAGCAGCAGCAGCAGCTAGTACACATATGGCAGCAGTGCTGCCCAGCAGTGTGGTAGCAGCGCTGTTGTTGTCATTACATCTGTCGAATGGAGCCGACCAACGACGCATGAATGACAGCACCGGCTTCCACCCTGGTTCGTTACGATAATAATAAACCATTTATTTACAGCTCTTAACTTTACCGCAGAACGTTTACACCAGAATCTCTGTGAATAGAAATTCCGAAGAAACATGCATGATCCAAAAAATCGCACAAGTCTATTTTTCTTAAGGATAAAAAAAAGCCACAACATCAGCTACATTCCAAATGAGCAAAACCATTCCAAAACTGTCATCTGATGAAAAGTAGATAAGTAAGTAAGTAGATGACAGCTAGCAAACACAGCACTGCTACCTGAGTCAGCAAAACTAGATCCCATAGTGTGGACTAGGTAAGCTATTAAAACTCAGCACACAGGGTCCAATACTCCATACTATTACCAGTTTTTTTAGCATTATACGGTCATCTCGATCTCTGACCATTAACCCCATAATCCAATCAGTTTGGATTCGTACCGGAATGCACTGGAGAAAAAATATGTCGTGCAAAAATTCATCAACGCACGCCACAAATATTATGGGAATAAGACCAGCATCAAAGGTAAATTCGCTTGCAACAACAATAGTATAATAACAGAAAAAAACAGATCTTACTGCTCGGTGGTCCAGGAACCAAGCGTGCTGCATTGTACGACATCTGCCCTTGATGACTGTTAACACACGATGACATCGACAATGATGAATCCAGTGATATGTCTACGGTCCGGTTGGTCCGGTTGTGTTCACTGGCGTTGTTGTCAAAGACGCCATCTGCTGCTAATGAGCTTTGAGCAGTCTCAACTGCAGGCTTGTGCAAACCTGAACATTGAATAACACAACACAATATATCATAACAACTAACATAATTTTGCATTTAGTCACAGTCAGCCGCACTAACAGCACCTGAACAACAATGACTCGAACAACTGCTCAAAATAAATGATGGCTTGGCTCATGCTGAGTGTATTACGAGGCCATCCGTAAGCCGCAATGGTGAACAGCTGGATCCTTCAACCCATGGTGTACGAGTGAGTGAGTGTATAGGGTTTAACAACCCACCCGACAAAGTATATGTGTCAATGTCAATACTAAATTTATATAGTGCAATATCATGATGCATCTCTATTGCACTGAATACACTAGTATCTCGTGAAAAGTTCAGTTTCAAGCCGCGCCTAAAGCTACTGCTGCAAAGCGATGAATCACGGAGATTGTTGGTAATGAGTTCCAAAAAACTGGACCCCCAACAGCAAAGGCCCAATGGCCGAACATGCTTCATCGAAACCGCGGAACAGTAAAAAAGTGTTGACTGGCAATCTCAGATGCTGTCGACATCGGAGACTGGGATACAGTAGTCGACCAGGTATTACGGTGCTTTATTTTAAAGGCATCGGTGAACCATCACAGCCACCTTGTACTGCACTGGCTCAGAAACGTTAAGCCAGTGCCAGTGTAAGTCATTTCAGGGACGCCCTTTACAGGCAATGCACATACATATGTGTAATAATGGAACAAGGAAAACATAATATGAAACATAAAACACATAAACAACTTAAAACCTAAGATTGTAAGAACTCGCCATTATAACTGTGCATATATAAGAGTAATGGCAGTTCTAATATTCATACTACCTACTCTGCCCATTCTAAGCAGAAGGCTGAATTGACCCGAAAAAGCTCATGTGCCATGTATGAGACTATCTCTCGAAGTTTTTGACGATCATTATTGACTGGTGAAATATGAGAATAAGTAGCATCAAACTGACTATGTCAGACAGACCTTTGTGCTTAATGTTGCTATCACTGCTGCAGCGTGCAAGCGTCGCAACAGCGTTACTGATTGCAGCGGACGCCACGCTGCTGCTTGCGGCAACTATGTCATGCTGCGACAGACAGACCGGTGATGCATCACCGCTACGAGACCGCTGACGAATTGACGACATGCGCGACACCACCGGACGAACCAATTCTGAAACACAAGTGCGCTGACAATACTACTACTCACACTACTACTATTACTACTACTGCTACTAACGTGACAGAAAGTTTGGCAATGCATCAGCACAACGGGACTGTTGACAAATTGACAATACTCGCGACACCACAGAACGAACCAATTCTGAAACACAGTGTCAACAATACTACTATTTACACTACTACTACGACTACTGTGACAAACATACAGACTAGTGATGCATCACCATTACGAGACCACTAATGAATTAACGACACTCGAGGCACAACGGAACGAGCAGACTACGTTAAAACACATCGCTGACATTGCTACAACTACTCTCACTCTACTAAGCAAAACTCACACCACTAATACAACTACACAGTGTTGACTGTTGACAAAAGTGCCCGCACAGCAACGATTGTTGCTTCTGAACACTATAACTGTTCTTGCTTATTTACTTACTAATGCTACTACCACTCACACTACTACTATCAGAGTAATTATACAAGCCTTGTCAATGCCCATGATCATGTGCTCCAAATATCATTGTGTTTAACACATTTACATGCTCAACAAAAAGGTCCCAGATTGATAACATTAATGAGGACATGAGTTTACATTGACACTTGTTAGGTAAGATTTTTTTCTTGATATTTCTGTAAGACCGATATCTTTCTATGTCAATGGTAAGTTTGACCTACAAACGTTGGTAAATTAAGCCACAAACCTTGGAAATGACTGCAGAAATCTGCTATACATGAAAAACAACTGATACGAACCAGAATTTACAGCATTCTCCATGTCGTTGGGCATTGCACCATCAGCAGTAGGTACAACAACATGGTCAGCTGAAATCTGCTTTAAAAAGTTTCTCGTGTTGTGACGATCCTTCCCCTTCAGTGATCCTAGCAGCACATCAAAATATGAGTTTCAAAATTAGATTACAGTCTTAGCTTAGCTGAGCTCATAAATTTGATCTTATAGTAGGAGCTGACTTTACTTACATCTTGGCACTAAAAGTTTGCCAGTATTATGCAAAAAGTGAAAACAGATGAGAACAAAATAAACTAGAAATTTGAGGCAAAGCCAAACATGAGTCCACCCGGTGCCGTAAATCCGATTGGGGGGGGGGAGAAATACTGCGGTAGCAAAGTCACATGGCCCAAACTCAAATGCATTAGCATACGCAGAACACGCAATGTTGACTTAGGGTGGGTCAACATGCACACCTATAACTTTTTTGTTAGTTGACCAAAGTTCACCAAATTTTTTGGTTCAACTCATGAGGGACGCTGCTTGATAACGCCATTGACCACTTTTCGATAACTGTATGCATTCCAGAGATATTCACGGTCAAAGTCAAAAGTTGTCTTAGATTGCATCTAATTTCGGATGTTTTTGCCCTCCCAAATTTTAAGGGGCCAGTGCCCCCTAAAAAGTTGTAATTGGGTTATCAACCCCACCTAGCGCCACATCAAGTAGCAAAGTTTTGTGAGGCTACTCCCGCTACCCGCGAAGTTAGAGGCAAACATTCAATGAATTTTAAGCCAATTTTTGAACCTCCTTTGAAAAAAATTGTAAAGGTAACCCCTGTCCTTGGTGGGGTGTGTGCTAGCAAAATTTGGTCATTCTCTAGCGTGAGAAAATTTGGGGGTGCAGAATACCATATGGGCCAAAATATGGTCTTCCAAAAAAGTCGATTTGGGTAGATACGATTTGACCTTCAGATCTCTGTGATTACTAGACCAAAATTCACCAGACTTTTTTCACCTCACGTGGGAGGGTTCGTGGTTGATCAAATACTTGTCTGATTTTGAATACCTTTATCCATTCCGCAGATATTCATTATTGAACTTTGAAATTGTCCAAAATTAGGTCAAATTTTGCAACTGTTTGGCCCCTAAATTTTTTTTTGGAGAGCCCCTAAAATTCTGGACCGGGATTATAAAATCGAACACACTTCCAATAACGGTGCAAAGTTTCGCAGTGATTGGCTGACAGAACTCTGAGATCTCGCAACTAAAAAAAAAAAAATAAATGCCAGCAAAATGTAAGTCCACTGCGAAAGTTATTGCTTCCGGTTGGACTAACAACCACTTACAAACTATGCCTATGCCTGTTTGTCCATCTGTTAGATTACTTTAACAGTGGTAAACAGAAACTGACTATTGGGATGGGACGTGATCACACGCTGCCACAATTCTTGATTTATTTAATAAAAGCTTTAAAGCTGTCATCAAATTTCAACAGTTACTAGCAAATGACTGACATAGAACAACCCAGATGCTGTTTCTGTTGCCGAAACAACAGCATCAGTGTTAAACGTACCAGCATGGGTAGCGAGTCGAACGCCACGAAGCTTCCTCGCTTTGTGTTCACCGAGCTTGTCCAGCGGCAGATCATGAAGATCAAGCGCATACATGTGACGTGCCAGCACACGTGTCAACATCTCCATCGTTTTCTATGAACATCATTTGCATATGCTGTTAGCATAATTTATTCACAAGCAGAAAACAGACAGATAAAAAACATAAAAACGTAACCCTTTCTCGCTGACTAAAAGTGGCATGACTGTAGTGCCATGTAAGCATTTTTCACTTTAAATTGGGCAACTTCACTTTCTGACTTAAGACTTTCGCTGAGCCTTTCCGCTGAGCCAAAGCTAAAGCTGAACGCTAAAGTCTGTACTTAGACCAAAGTTCAACTAAACTTTGTTTAATCGTTTTGGTCTAAGTCGGTAGACTTAGACCAAAATGATTAAAAATGGTAGAAAAACCAGTAAACCTATAGGGAAATAAATCAACCAGCTACGCTTGGACTTGCTTATTTAACTGCGCCGTGCACGCAAATGATGTAATTACGTAACGTATTACATCATTGTGTAGTGATTATGGCCACTGATTACGGTGTTTATTTTTGGTACCAGACTGCTTTAATTTACTAAACTATTCGTACGTATAGGACTGTGAATAGTCGCCATGTTTTCACTCAGCTAAGGTCAAAAGTTGAAGCGGATTTCGGCTCAGTGACAGTTTAGCCCTAAAGGCTAAAGCTATCTCTTCCACGCAAATCGAACCAACTTTAGCCAGGTTATTTCGGCTAAACTTTGGTCTAAGTAGGTACTTTTTAACTTGGACTGTCACTGAGCCTAAACTTCGGTCTAAGTACCTACTTAGACCAAACTTTTGATACCACTTCACTTTTTGACTTAAGTAGGTACTTAGATCAAAGTTTAAGCTTAGCGAAAGTTTGAGTCAAAAAGTGAAGTCGCCCATTGTATTGCAATGTATTGTTATCCTGTGGTATCACCAATATCCATTCACTTGTAATAAAAACAAGTAAAAATGTCAATCAATCAATTGATAGATCAATCGCTCAAAATAACCACTTACGAGAATCACCAATGGTGTACAAAACATGTCTAAAAAGCCGAGATAAATGTAAGGACAATGTACAAATTCAAAAACCAAATCGGGAAAAAAAACATTCGCTGAAATACTAGGGTTTTTAAGTTCCGTTTAGAAGATAGCCCAGAGCCGACATAATATAAATATACAGCCATCCAGTCCACCTAACTATGCATACTGTACTGGTACTTGCTCACTGTGCAACCCTGAACTAATCCTAACTCCGACTTTTTAAGCTGAGAATTTGCACATGTGTTACTTCTCCCAAAAAATGTTCACAGCAATCACGGTTTTCTGAACTTTTCAACTTTGGATTAGTATAGACAGTAACATAATAACATTAACATCAGTGGTGATAGATGATAGCAGTCGTAGTACTAGTAGAACTACTAGAGGTAGCTGTTGTTGAAATACGTACCGCCCACTCTCTGATGAGCTGTACCCAACCAGTGAGAGAAGACAGGACATGTAGGAAATCTTCCCAAAGCTGTTCAGAAACTGGGACGTTCAGGCTTGCCTTGATCCACGTCACTATCAGCGTCTATAGCAACAGCCATAACAAAGTCGGTCTTACAGATACCAAGCAAACACCACTATGAAACTATAACTTATACGTAAATTTCATCAGAGTACAACCTTTATTTTAACATCTTTGTTGATGTTTCAGTAACTGTTAGCCAGGCGATCGACAGAGAAAGCAACAGGATAGAAAGTGGTTCAGGGAAGTGATACACACAAAGAAAGAACAAGACAAGTCACGATTACTTAATGTCTACCACAGAAACACCTGGTGGAAAATCATTGTGAAAAAGACAGCAGTGATGTCAGCAAAGATACCCAGTAATTTGAATACTCTCATGAAATTTACATATAACTTATATACCATTTCAACCTATGAATATACTCAAAGAAACAACTATGAAATGTTGCGTATGCACATAAACCTCTCAGCATACCCTACTTACGAGCCAAGTTTAAACTCAGATCTATTCTTATTCCTGAAATATTGTCGATCAAAAGTGTTATTCCATACAGCAATGACCCAAATAATTAGTTTAATTTGACACTGCAAAAACAGTTAAAACCCCACCGTGGTCAGCCACCTTGACGTGGTGGTGGGGCTTTGCACCGATGACCCGAAAGATTTCTAAAATCCGGAGGCGAGGAGCCAACTAAGAGCTGACCAAACTCATGTAGGCAGATTGCTACACGTTACCAGTGCTCTTGTGCTGGTTTCGGCTTCACAGCCGACTACGGCTTTATAGCCGTCTACTTACAGCTTTACAGCCGTCTATTTACGGCTTCATAGCCGTCTATGGCTTTATAGCTGTTACCTGTAACCTTGTGGTTACACTCGGGGACGCACATTGGGCCGAGCTGATACGGCCTCAGCGCTGGGCAGGTGTAAGAGCCTGTCCACCCTGGAGGTAAGGTAAGGTAAGGGTAAGGGACAGTTAGAAATCGCAGTTATTAGGTTATATTAATGATTTGACATTCTCATGGAGCAATGGCTAATAGGTATGATGCTCGATAATCAGTTTTTCATGAAGCACTAACTAGCCTAAGTTAACCATACACCACTCTACGGTAACAAGCAATGCACCAAACAGTGCTCTATTGACACTGTTCTCTCTGTCTGCTTTTAGACACTAACTGAAACATTTCTACTTCCTGTTCTACTAGCACAAAGTACATTCAAGGCTGTCTTTGAACGGACTAACAAGTTGAAACATTCGCTATAACAAGTTGAAACTATAATTTGTATAAATGCATCAAAAATGCAACAATTATATTAAGTTATCGCTGACGTTTTGCCAATCACTGCTGCCTTCTTCGAAACGTCTGTCAGCCCAGGTTATTTTGCATTTAGTGTGCTATATGAATTACTGCAACACAGTGCAACACTGGCAACAGCTGTTAACTCACTTTGAGCAGATGTTCTGCCAGCCGATCTCCGACGGACTTTTCCCGATGTGCCGGAAGCGTAGCTGACAACACGGCTGAAGTCACACGCAGCAAAATCCGCAGAAGTTGCTCCCTACAACCAAATCACAATCATGTAAACAAAACTTTTCAAAAAAAAAAACAAGACCTAGACTTTTTGCTCTAGACCAACATCAACACCAAGACTTTTGATTCGAGGCTAAGATTAAGACTTTACTTTGTATTCTTGATGTGCCTCGAGACCAAGACTTTGGTCTTGAGGACTACATTCGATTCTCACCGACAGTCATTTGCAAGCAACCCTAAGCAAGTCTCTAACCTACTGTGTGCTCAAGCTAACTCAGCCTCCTACCCTCAGTGGGACAAAAAATAAGTAGTAGTTTAAGGGCTATGAGATGAAAGCCTAGTGTGGCTGACTGAGGGAGGGGATGATATGTCTGTTAGCTGCAAACCAATTGTAATATATTCGAAGTAACTTATAGATATATAAAAACCAGTACTTTCATTCCTACAATTAAGCACCGAATGCACCTTATTTAAAACAGCAAATAGATTTAGCTCACAGCATCACCTAAAGATTGATTATTACAGACCATGTAGTTTTGTCGAGCTTGACGTTCATAACAAGGAACCGATAAATGTTGAGAACTCGCTTACAGATGTCCACCTAAACACCAGCAAGCAAAACACATAGCCAGTCAGTAGGAAGACAGATACTCTTGTAATGTGAACACTATGTGACTTCATGTTTTATTCAGAAAAAAAACTTTATCTCAATATTCTAATCCATTTCTCTTAATCTGACACTTGCTACAAACTTAGTATGATTAACTTATTTTCTAATCCACAAATAAAAAACTAAATAGAACAAGAAATATTTTAGATCATGACCAATCTAATGTACTCCTCGCATGCATTATTTTCTCCTGTATTCTTTTAACTCCTTTTTAGTTCCTTTCTTTTCACAACGCAAATAGCGGTGCAGACAGCATCACCTCGCAGATATCTCTTATGCAATCCAAGTTATAGCCCATCAATCGTCTAGTCATCCAATTTATTATCTCCGCCAAGTGCAAATGTAGTGAACATTAAAAGAGATTATGAGATTGGCCGTTCTGTCCATCGTTCCATGTGTGCACATATCTGCGTACATGTCTTTGATTTAAGGTGCCAAATCTCCATAACGGTGCCAGATAGACGCACGGTCGCAATGGACCACCCATAGGAAGTCGACCACCGCCAGTCAAATAGTCACGTGACCAATGACGTCACATGACCCCGACTCACGTGACTCAGGTACAGTGGTGCCCTCCTGTAAATACTTCTACATTTTACAGTAGTAATGTTTAAACCACTTCACTTGGCAAAGATATGCACTCTCACAAGCACCTTCTAGTTAACATTATTATTGTAGTAAAGATTCCACAGTTAATCGGAATAATTTGCAGAAATTTTGAGCTACAAATTAACTTACTAATGTAACACAAAAGAAAAATTCTGCAGTTATCAATATTCAGATACTAAAATACACCGCAAAATCACAATAAAAAATAATACAAAATACTACAAAAATTAAGTAAATGACTAATGCACAACAATACTGACAAAAAGCGGGAACAGACTGAAGATGCCACGCACAAACCTGGTCTTCTAGTTTGAAGAGATGTTCACCAGAAACTTCTCGGCCAGCAGCGTGGACAAGCGGAGGATAATCAGCCATGAACACATGGGCCGAGTGAGTGATGAACACTTGAGTGGTCCGCTGCAGGCCGACACATACGAACCTATCAGCTCCCTCGCTCACCGTGGTGTCAACAGATGAGTCACCAGCACCGACCTAGCAACAGACCAACAGCAATTATACACAGGTTAAAGGTTAAGGTTAAATCGCCGATAGTCAACAGCAACAGACCAATAACAATTTATACACAGCGTGGGGCATAAAAAATCTAGCACTTGGGTGGCTTGGTAGAGTAACAGCTGGGTGTCAAATGTATGATCGAGAAGTCGCTGATTCGACTCCCAATCGGGACACTATCAAGTGGTTGCTATTCAAATGGGTGACTGTCGGCAAACAGGCAAACCATCTAGGTATATAAGCAACACCAAGGTCAACTCAGTCTTCCAATTCCATCCCTCTGTGGTAGGTAAATCAAGTACCAGCCACTTTAGCTTGGGTTAAATTAAGGCACGTTCACCTGTGTCGGGTGGCAGCTAACACTGTGTGATCCTATATGGAAGGTGAAACTCTGTAGCGCCGTGACAGCCTTTCTATTAAGAGCTATACAGTACACCACCTTTACCTTTACCTTTACACATGTCATGCAAATAGAGCAACTGTACAGTTCCTAAAGCAATTAGCCTCGATCACTGCAGCGAAGAGCAGTCCTGTTGAATGCCATGTTCAAGCAGTAAGCAAGTAAACAAGAATGACTACAGCGACCAAAGAAACGAGTGTCACTGCACAGAAACTGTACACTGTAGAAGTGTAATAAGTTGTGAGTGAATTGATAAATAGGACTCACAGTTTTCCGCGGCAAATTTTTCCAAATTCCGCGGGCCAGTTCGCAAAATTTCACGGCTTATCGCGGCAAAATTCTTTAAATTCTGCGGCTTACCGTAGCCGTCCATTCGTGAATAAACTTAACTCTATTTATTAAAGGCTGGCATTGCGCTCAGTTATGCTAGCAATATTGAAAGAAAATTATCAGTCTCTTTTCCTTTTCAAAAGTGCAATGCGTCAAGTTGAATTGTGTTTATTTATTACTGTGGGGCTTATTGTGATGGCTATTAGCAGGGCTCACAGTTTTAGGCAAATTAGTTTGATTTTTTTCGGTAATATAGTTAGTCTATTTAGTTACGTTATGAAGCCAACGATCGTCGATCATTTATCAGTTTCTGCAAAATTCCGTGAAATTCCGCGAAAATATCAAAATTCCACAAAAAAGGGCAAATTCCATGGCTCGGCTCAAAATTCCGTGACCTGCGGAAAACTGTGGGCCCTACTCATAAACACCTAAGTTACTTACTATCTGCAGTTTTTTGTTTCGAAGTTAAGAACCCACATGAAACAAATGGACAGACTAATGAGCGTCAGGCAAGACCTATAATGTGGCCTACAAAAACAGTCACATAATAATAAAAAAATGGAGCATTAATTAAGAATAAGACAAACCACTTGAAATGTTGTGCATACAAACCATGTTGGCTGGAATGCCATCAGTTACAGCAGCAGAGTCCCTAGCAACGAGTGGAGTCCCTGGCAATGCCATCGGTTCCTTCATAAATACAGGCAGGTGATCAGGCTGTAGCTGCAACAGTACATATGCATATGCATGTTTATTGATTTTGCAGCCAAATCTGCTAGATTGCAGTGTACAGTATACATTTTTAAAATACAGTGAATAAAATAGCAAAGTACAATATGACTGACACATTAAAACCTGACATGAAAATAACAGTGAAAATTTCTAATAAAATATGGGATAAACAAGTTTAAAAATCTGCCGGTATTTCAAATCAATCAATGGGTGACTTCACTTTTTGACTTAGACTTTTGCTGAGCCTAAACTTCGGTCTAAGTACCTACTTAAGTCAAAAAGTGGAGTGATTTCGGTGAGCGAAAACATGGTGACTAACACGGATAGTTTAGTAAATTAAAACAGTCTGGTACCAAAAATAAACGTTGTAATGGCTACACAATGACATAAGACATTACGTAATTACATCATTTGCGTGCGCAGCGCAATTAAATAAGCAAGTCCAAGCGTAACTGATTTATTTATTTCCTGTTAGGTTTACCGGTTTTCCGCCATTTCTAATCATTTAGTTGAACTTTGGTCTAAGTACAGACTTTAGCGTTCAGCTTTAGCTTTGGCACAGCAAAAAGGCTCAGCGAAAGTCCAAGTCAAAAAGTGAAGTCGCCCAATATACAGATTTGCAGGGTGCCACTTAAACAGAGTTCTCACAAGCGCCTGTTTACAAATACTATTCTTAACAGTCTAGTGCTTTAAGTTTTGTGTCAATGGTATGTGCGGATGTGAATTGACCCAGTCTGCCCAATGCCCATCACTGTGTTTTGAACTGAAAAAACAATGGCATTAGTAGACAATGTTTAAACCCAGCCTTAAGACATGGCTTTTCAATAATGCTTACCCAAAAGAGCAGCCTGTGAGTACTTTGTTAAAAGGACTGTACAAATTTACCAACTGATTAATCGATCAACTGATTGGCAGTCATCATAGCGCACCAATACCTATCCAGCATACCAGTCTAGCTCTCAGAATTATTCCAGTTACTGTTAAGCAGTTTATTTGGACATACTGAGCATTTAATTAGCTTAATCCAACTAATTGTCCAGAATTAGGCTGTAGCTGAATGCACAAAAATCAAATTAAAAAGACAAACCTGGAACCAGTGCTTGTAGACAGCAATCGCCCGTCTCACGGCTGTACTGCTGTGCAGTGGCAATTGAAATGCCTGCACATCACCACATACAAACTACACCAATATACACCATGACTCCATGAGCCATAAAAAACCAACTAAATTTTCTTCATATCTTCACCACATATTGACAGATTTCTAACAAGTTTTCACCAGCTCACTCTGTAGACAAATTTCCAAAGATGGTACACCACCATAAACATATCAAAGCAAAACAAATCAACAATGATATTTCACACAACTCAAGACTAAGAAAATATCTCTCTCCAGTCTACAGGATAAGTAAAACCGGCCTGTTTAGCTGCGGTGAAAGCAAAGTGCACTCACCTGTGTCATATGGCATACTGACCAAAAGAGAGAAAAAATGCTGTGTGATCCCAAATGGCAGGCAAAGCACTGTAGCCTTGCAATGGGTTTCCCACAAAGAGCAATCACAATCTCTCAGTATACTACTACTACCACCCAGTGCTACTACTACTACGACTACTACTACAGACCTGCCGGTAGACTTCGTGTACAATGTTGACATTGTCCCGCGTAGCGTAGAGTATGGAGCGTACAAGCTCGCAGTCTCTCAGCGTGTTCTCATCGGCTCCAGCCTCACTTGAGTCGTTGGAATCACGCTCGGTGCCAGAGCTCACTGTGGATGACATGGTGCTGGCGTTGCTGCCAGGGACCGGGGGATCTCCCTCGGACACCGTGTGCAGACCAATCTCCACATCACCCGTCGACGGTTCCGCCACTACCCTCATCTCAGCTGCAGGGACTCCCTTTGCCGAACTGCAAAATAAACCAGTAAATTGACTTTCAGCATTATTATTCACTATTAATCATCTACCATCAACTCTGTGCTCACTTCAGAGAACTGCAAGATAAATTCAAAAAATAATTCTTCGCATTATTGTTAGCTAGTAAGTAAAATAGCTTAGGAGATGCAGATTAACAGTTAGCTGCAATGCACATTGATCAACACCTGAACAAAAATAGTTTTTAGCGGCTACTTAAACTGTTCACAGTTTATCTGATCTACCATCATCTCAGCCTGTGCTCACTTCACAAAATGTGAGTGAGTGAGTGAGTAGGGTTTAACGTCCCACCCGACATGGCCTAGGTCATTTCGGGGATGGCCTTTTCAGGCAGAATGAACACAAACACGTAGTAATGGAACGGCAAGTGTAAATGTGAAGACATAAATAAATCAATCAGTATGAAAGATACTGACCAGAAAAGAAAAAACTGGCCACGATTTACTTATTTTCTTTCAACTGGCCATGCATCATTTAATTTATTCCAGAGATAATTTAGCTTCTTTGCAGCTGGCAGTCGGCATCTGCGGTCTCAGGGAGAAACAGCTTGGTCTCGAATGTACTCATTGTTGATCTTGAGGAGTTGTGGTTTTAAAATGACACTCTTACCCATGACGACTGGTCACAGTATTTAGCAGCACTGCCTACATGGCCAACAAATACAAATCCTATCCATATCTATTGGACGACGATCAACTTGTCACAAAAGTGGGATATCAGCATCTCTGGCCATCAGACGTCTACATGTGTGCCATGCCACGAACACAGTTGCCGACTGCTGACAGAAGTTGCATGGCAGCTGCACCCTCTGCAGCTGTGAAACAACCTACCGGCTGAGATCCAACAGAGAGAGAAACATTACCTTCAAACAAAATAAGTAAAAATTAAGGGCGTTTTTTGGTTGTTTATGCTGCAGTGCATTAAGACTTCCTTGCTCAAATTGTGCTGGATATAAGCACTCATACTCACTTACTCACAAGAGACAGAGAGATAGGCCAGTAGACTAACGTAGTTTTGGTATGCTGCTGTGAAGCTATGTTGTCAGCAGGTTTCTTCACAGGTGATGTTGTATAGTTAGCAAACCACTTGACAACAGTCTCTTGGCACAGAGTCATTGTCTGAGATACGTTGCCAGAGAGACCCACTCGCTTCTCCGGCACCTCTGCCACATCAGCACATTAGCATTACTACAGAAAACAACCACAACAAGAAAAGCCCAGCTAATGCAAAGAGGAACGCACGACAGCAATGCATGTGTGAAGACCTGGTGCAAATGAAATCTAAGCTCACAAGGACGTTTCATTTAGACTCGACAGTGGATGACGCCTAGCTCCATATCCAGTGCATGAATTTCAGTACTGGCTAAAAATCGCAAATTTTTCCTACCCCCTCTCATTTAGCACCCTCGTTCGAGGTGACCCCTTTCGAATTTATGGAAAAGCTTTACCGATCCTAAAACTAGAGTCTTCCAAGCTGCCGATGGTGAAGATCTGGTGATTCTAGCTTGCACCGTTTTTGACCGATCCACCCACCCATGTGAGGGATGGACAGAGGGACAGACAGACGGAGGGACAGAATTGCGATGGATAAGATGCACTACAACAGTAGTTGCTGCCGCACTTAATAAATACAACAACTAACAACAACTAGCGCTATTATTAAGTACTACTACAACTACTACTACACATAATCTCTACCATGGACGCATCAACACCGGCAAAGATAACAATAAATGACGATGACAATGCTGACACCGACAAAATAGAGCAGCAACTATAACAATGCAATCAGTTCAGAAGTACTTTTGTTTTAAGGTAATCGTGGTCCTTGCAACTCGCTACAACAACAACTACTACTATTACTACTACTACTACAGCAAATGACAGGCAACAACAACAAATGAATAGCAACAGCAGTAGCAAGAAGAGAACTACACTGTGAAGTATAACAAACACACCAAAATTTATAAATCATAACTTGAAGGCAGATTATTGAATTTTAATAATTTTCGGTACAACTATTCCTAATACAACTTGCCATCAAATGGGTATTCAAGTTTCCACCTCACCAAACATGTTTCTGCACTACCTGGAGAAATCAAAACACATGAAATCGGCATTAAAATGAACAAAAAATGCCAAAAACCATTTGTGACATTACTGATAGCAACTTGGAAAAGGATAATGAGATTTTTAATAGTTTTTGGTATAAACATTTCTGACATAATTTGTCTGGCCATCAAATGGCTGTTCAAATTCCCAGCTCACCTAACGTCTGTTGCTGCAATACCTGGGGAAAGAGAACAAATGCAACATGAGATAAAAAAAAAGAAAAACATCAGTAAATTTAATCATTCCAGATACGTAGCCCTTAACAGCCCTGAACAGTCCATTCGACAGTATTTGCAGTGTTATGCAGCAACAAGTTTATGGGACTTTGTTTAGGAATATCAATGAACTCAAGAAGCGACTGGTTGAAAACTGAAGCAGAACATTATAAACACTGCTATCAACGCACAGACAATGCATCTCAATGCCTGTGCTTACACAAATGGCCAATAATTCGAATATTTACTGTCAGCAGTTGCACAACTATACAACTGGATAAACTGTCAACCAAAGTGCTATAAATTTGGACAAAATGTGCCAAATGTGCATTATTTCAATCAAATAATGATATTGCATTGAATAAAAATGTAATATTTTGCTTGTTCCGTTTTCCCCAGGTAGTGCAGAAACAGACATTCAGTGTGACAAGAACATAAATGGTCATTTGATCCTAGTTGCATCTGGAATATTCATACCCAAAATTATTAAAAATCTGATCATCTGTCTTTAAATTTATGATTAATAAATTTTGGTGTGCTTTTTATGCCTCACAGTGTACAACAGCGAACTACAGAAAGCCACGGCATTGTTGGCATGACAAATCAAGTAGCAACAGTCCGCCTAAACACCACAGATCACTGCAGATCCTAGAAACTGCTTATCTAAAGTAAGCAATTTCGGGATCTAGGCTGATCTGTGTGGTGATCTGCTTTGACCTGAGGCTATCAGACAGACCAGTAGTACATTAAAAGAAAGCGTACGATAAAAGAAAAATCACTTGTTTAACACAGAAACAAATAACTATTTTCTGAACAGCTGGAATTGCTAATTACCGAGATCAGGTTCATAGATGTTGGTCTTCTTGAAGTCGGGAAAGATCTCATGGAGGTAGAAATTTTTGAATTTATCGAAGAGGAAGTTAAAGCTGTACTCATGCCACTCCGAATTCATCCATTCTATCTTATGTAACTGACAGCATACCACACAAACAGAGACAACATATAATACATCATCTAATAGGAAACCGACATGCAAAAACTTACAGGCTAGCTGCCAGTTTTATACAGCAAGCAAAACTTATTCAACGGAATAAAATGAAAGTAATAGTTAGCATAACTACAACAGCAACAACTCCTGTAATATTCCACTGAAAACCAGATCACATCTGATCGACACAGGCCTACACAGAGCTGCAAATACTGTCTACAACAGATCAGAAACAAGTAAAGCTCTGCTAACGCAAACAGGAATGCGCAACAGCGGTGCACTGTAGTATGCTAGTGATGCGTAGACTTCATCCATAGATCTCATCCGTATGGCTTTTGGCTAGTTTCACAGAAGGCCCACTAAAACATAATCATTCACCAAATGGCGCCAGACGCCCTATGACTAAATATGTAGGCCCTAAGCTCATAGTGTCTTACTTGTACTCACCAGATGGCATCACTATCTCGCTCTGGCAACGCCATATCGGCTGGATGTCGCAGATTTTCCCTACCCACCCTCTCATTTAGTGCTCTTGTTCGGGGTAACCCCCTTCGAATTTATGGAAAAGCTTTACGGTTCCTGAAACTAGAGTCTTCCAGGTAGTCGACAGTGAAGATTTGGTAATTCTAGCTTGTACTGCTTTTGACTGATCCACCCGTGTGACAGACAGAAGGACGGATGGACAGAATTGCGATGGCTAAGACATGCTACAGCAATGGCTGCTGTTGCGCGTAAAAAGATTACAAAGTCTGCAAAAAACAAGCATTGACTGTATTTACAGGTGTCAGTCAGCTACCCAAAAATACATGCTGTAAAATATCACAGATGTGCCTCTCTAATCCAGTAGTAGCTATGCACAGTAGAAAAAAACATAGTGAAAAGACAAGAGAAACAATATTTTCTCAGAAATTTTACCTAATGGTGCATTGATGCTATCACCATGGAAACCAAGGAAAAACTTATTCAAACTAAAACAGTTGGCAGATGGAACTAGAAAAGATCATGATATGGCAGACAACACTTAATGGCTGCGCTACTACCTCCGAGACCATGTAGATAAGCAGTCCATCGAGCAACCATCGACTCACATTCTCTGGCTGTCTGTCACCTGCCTGAGGAGGAAGCATAGCACAGGTGTCCGGAGCCGTTACTTTTGCTGTCAAACACACACACACATCAAATATCAACTAAAAAACGTAAAGTCCTTCCTGAGCCTTAAGACCCATAGGGCGGTGCTGATCTCCATTTCCTTGGCCCTCAGCCAGACACCAGTTTTTACACTGCGAGACCACGAATACGGGGCCAGTGCCTCACGCGGTGTACCTGTTTACGTCCCAGCAGTGAAGCCGGTACTAAATTCTAAATTATACTGCTTGGTGACAGAGGCACATGTGTGTGAACAACTTGCCTAAGGTCGTTACCCGGCAGTGTCCCGGTGCGGAGTCAAACCTGTGCCCCTGAGTGACCACAGGATTACAAGTTTTGCACGTTACCGAGCCACACAATATCAACTACAGATCCTCAATACTATGAATAGTGCTACCAAATGCAGTAGACAGTATATAAATATTATCATTTCACTATATCTGATGCATTTCATCACATATTCTGTTAACAATATATCTGAATATTGTTAAGCTTGGCCCTTGTATTACGTGGACAGTTAGAACTGAACATAAGCTCTGTATGCCTCCACCAGCTTCTAACATATTCGAATAGTCGCTGACTGTTGACCTTCTGAATCCAAAACCCAAATATTTCATCTTTGTCCTGATATGCACAAACTACAAAGTCCACCAACTGATGCACAGCACAAATGTTGAGATAACCAAGTTAAACATAACAAGAAATCTGAGCTAATGCTCATGAGATGCGCGAGAGCCTATAGCAGTTCCTGTTCACAGGTAATCTTGGTCTATCTCCATCCATTTCATCGCAATTCACTCTTTAACAGCTGAAAATCGCCAAAAAATCACTAAAACCCCTTATTTTTAGGGTTCAAGGTCAATCAAGGTCATCAAGGTTGACAATCCTAAGAAGCCCGTCGCCAGTGCTTGTTATGTTAAGCAGCATGTCTGTGCCTATCTGCAACCATTTTCACGTTAGAAAAGCCAGCAGCGGATAAATAACCACTTTTTAAGAGGGAAACCCTTATTTGACAGCCGCGTACGCAGGCCTCCTGGAACGTAGAGGGTCCGGACTTAAATTGCTAAAATCTACATTCAATGCTGAATATTTCATACGCAGGTTGTCTTGGTCTATCTCCAGCTATTTTAGTGCAATTCACTCTTAAAGTGCGCATCGCAGCCCGAAATCGTGAAAAATTCACCAAAACTCCCTATTTTGAGGGTTCAAGGTCATTCAAGGTCATCAATGTTAGCATTTCTAAGAAGCTCATTGCCAGTGCTTGTTATGATAAGCAGCATGTGTGTGCCTATCTGCAGCCATTTTCATGTTAGAAGAGTCAATAACGGTATAATAACGCTTTTTAAGGGGGGTGCCCTCTTTCTCCCCCTCGTTCGTGGGGACCCCCTTCACCCAGTAACATGAAATTTTGTCACAAAATACTAGAGACTCTAAGCTATCATATGGTGAAAACCACAAGTCTCTATCTTACCTGGGCTCCGATCGGTACCGGGTTGTGACAGACACCAAGACAGTCACCAAGACACCAAGACAGAATTACCATGGTTAATACACGCCATTCTAGCTCTCGCGCATAAAAATACATAAGTACTGACAATGTAAAATCATAATGCTGCTGGTGTTGCCCAATGATGTCTAAAGGACTGCAATGCAATGAAAATATAATTAGAAGTCTACAAAAAATCCATTATCAAACTGTTACAACAACAGACTCTAGACAAACAATGCAGTGTGGACACAAATTCTGAGAAAAACTTACATTCACGGAATGTTTTGACGGTGAACAGATCAAACTCAGAGTTTTCCGACGAGCCAATCTTTGGCACGAGACTCTGAAACATCTTGTGGCAGTCTTCAGTTGCGTTTTCCATGAGGATCTCATACCAGACCAGAAACAGTCGCATGCCCTCACGCCTCAGCTGCAACAATTAGTCTGTTAATGAATGAATAAATGGATGAATAAACAAACAAACTAACGAACCAACAGATAAATCAATCAAAACATCTAGCATAGAAATCTATAGCCTGTCGTTGGAATAATTATTTATTTATAGTAGTGATGAATGGCAACTACAGTTTAGTTACTTAAATTCATTCGATTGTCAAATAACTGCAGTTTAACCGAATATTGAAACTTTGACTTTACAGAATTAAATAAATTTAAATAAATTAACATAAATTTACGTATGTTCATTAATTTTTTTCACGCACGTTAATTTATTAATGCATGAACACATTAATTAATGCATTAATTTGACAGCTCTAAATATAAACAATAAACAGAGTTACTAACGAACCTTCAAGCAGTTGCCAGTGTGCAGCAGTTTCTTCATAATTCGTCCTATAGTTTACACAAACAGCACTTCAAAACACAAAAAAACACGTAAACCTAAAAATGTAAGAACTCCATTATACGTATGCATATGTAACTAACAATAATGGTAGTTCTAATAATCTTCCCTCATATACTCCAGACAGTCATCAATGTGACAATGCTGTCTATTGGAGAACAGAGGGGTTGCACTTCAAAAATCTCACCAAATGCATCAAGCAATCGATCAATCATACGTCATAAACAAGACAGAGGCACATCATAATACTACCATATTACAAACAGCCAGAAACTCTCAAGTGCTGACAACACAGATTACTGGTACTTTGGCCTCATTAACCAGTTACTCTTCGTAAGAGATTTTAAAACTACATGTACAAATTACACTTCAGTGGTAAATAATACAATACTAGTTCAAGTCATTTTGTGTCTATAACAGTAACCGTCAAAATGAGTAAAAAATTAAAAATCTTCCAGTTTCCTCCACGAACACTGGGTAGAATGACCAGTTGTTCCAGCAAAACAATTCACTCCACACTATGTCCCAAAAAAACTGTCACACTTTGTCATTGTCCATATCTTCACCAAATAATTACTGATTTTCAAATTTTTTTACTGTCACACTCTGTGGACAATTTGCAATAAAGTAGTTATAAAATATCTCATCACACCTTAACTGCATTGCTGCACTACCTTGTGAAACATAGATGTTCAAAAATCACTATAATCAGAATAAATACATCACAAAAAGTTATCTTTTGAAACAATTTTTTTACTAATTTGTGTACTGAAATTAAATTATATTTAGTTTTTGATACACGGCCAATGTTTGTAAACAAAAACAAAGGATGTTATTGTGAATAATGGTTTTTACTGCGGTGACAAATACCAGTATTGTAACATGCCATTCAGCAACAAAGTACAAGGCATTGATTAAAAATTTATACCAGTTTGAATAATCTGGTTTGCAAAAGATACTGACGGAATTTTAAAGACAAATTGCAGAAGCTAAGGGCTGGGCACTTTACTAAAATGATTTGGGAAACGAAGCACCGACCAAAAGCATGAGACTGCAGCTTGAAATGCATGCATAGTTAACTGAAGATAACAGGACCATTGTGGATAAACTGCTAGGCCCAGTAAGCCATGAAGACCAGAAACAAACGTACCTTTCAACACACCTGATAGCCAAAAAAATGGTTCTAACACACTGTAGCATCGTACAGATCATTCACTGTGATCTTAGTCTAAAGTGTCTTATTCGTTTACCAATGCGATTGTTGCCTATTGCTAGTTTTTGTAACATTCATATTTTATAAGGTGGTGTAGCGACACATTCAATAGTCACTTTATTGCAAATTGTCCAGAGAATGTGCTAGTGAAAAAAATTTTAAAAATTGGTTAATATGTCATGAAGGTATGGAAATAACAAAGTGTGACGTTTTTTGGGACACAGTGTAAAACAAACATAAGAACTGGCAAGCAACACCCTCAAACAGAAAATAAATCAGATGAATCACCCATAATCAACAGCACCCTCTAACAGCTCTGTGACCCTCTGTGACCCACAGCTCTGTACAGTGCTCATCACCATTTCAAGGCCCTGAGATGGCAGTGAGCCACAGCTCAGTCACTTGGGTGGAGGGCCAGGCCTCTCCCCTACACTGCTGTTACCTTCCCAGCGATTAGGCTGATCACAAATTATACTGCTTGGTGGCAAAAACTCATTTGCGCAAACAACCTGCCCAGGACTGTTACCTGGCAATGTACCAGCCAAGAGTCAACCCAGTGACCTCGTTACCACCAGTCCGACATGCTAGGCTGCTAGCGCTAAACTGCGACGCTTCAATCTTACTATAATGCGCAGAAAGTCTGTATGTCTGTCTGTCTATCAGTCCCCTCTAGTGCCTTTTCTGTTGCACGGGTCAGACCCGCAGCATTTGAGTCCTTGGGCCTTAGGTCCATGCCCCCACCTTGCCCCTCACCTGCCCCCACAGGCAGCCTGAGGGTGAGGGGGTTGAGTTGCCGAGTCCCTGCTGATTCTGCCAAGCCTGTCAGCTTAACGCACCGTGTAGTGCTTCATGGCGGAAAACTCCCGCCCAAGGGCAGGACGCTTCTAGCGCCACTGAAGTCTTTTCCAGCGCCACTGAAGTCTTTTCCAGCGCCACTGAAGTCTTTCCCAGCGCCACTGAAGTCTTTTCCAGCGCCACTGAAGTCTTTTTAGCACATACTGACGCTTTACAAGTCAGATTATTATTATTATTATTATAAATCAGTAGTGCAAGAATTCACACACAGAAAGACTAGTGACTGCTTACCAATGCTGTGCATTTGCCATCTTTTGTGGATCATGTCTGGCAAGTAGAGCAGTATTTTCTACAACAGTCAACCATTGCATGCACTCTCCACAACCACAGCTATAGTAAGCACTGCCACAGACATGAATGTTAAAAGAGCAAACCTATTTCTGATTTGCCACAGTAGAAATGTTTGCACAAAATGCACCTTTAACGTCAAGTCTAACTATTTTATAGGACATTAGTTGACTACATAAAAGTAAGGTCAAAAATGTCTGAATTTGTAAACAGTAACAGAAATCCCACCAGTAGTACAAAAGCTGCATTTTGTATGACCTAACAATCTAGGTGTACTATAGATAAATATATTATAAATATGTTAATAATAATAATACTTTTAATAGTTTTACTACTTTTACCTATTAGTTTTAATTTCTGCTGACGGCACGGCAGATGAAAAATTCAAAAGAATTTTGTTTTGCTGTAGTGAGGCAATATATTTGTTCTTCGTCCTTGGGCTTGGGAATGAAAGTTGCATAATTATAATATACTTATCTATGAACAAACACTAATGTGTTACGCATCAAAAACGCAGCTAAAGTTAGCAAAACAGACCTACCAAGAAGTTCACCAGAAAAATGAAACATGCCAAAAAATCAATTGGACCGAACCAAGATAAACCGGATGTCAAATGGTTTGGGTCAGCATGGGTATTCATCATGTATCAACTCCCAGCAGATCTGGCAGGGGATACCTGGAGTTGAGTTCACAATAACAGCAATATCACTCATGCTACGATGCAACTATGCTACCATTTGCTGCTATTGTGTCACAATGCAAGATGTTAGATATCCTAATTCTCGAGAGTGAAAACACAATTACTTACTTCTAATACGAACAACATAAAATCCAGCTCTTCGCGATGAGTCTTGCTTGCTGCAAATGACAAACTTTGGTGATATACAGCAACATTACGTATCAGCATTACACAATGCACATACAAAGCCACTAGTAAATACAACCAAAACTGTCAAGCAAAATTCACAAAAAAAGCAGATGCAAAGCAAGTACCTACCTAGTTTGACCTCAGCATGCAGTTTCTGCAGTGCAGTGCTTTAGGGCCGGTTTCTGGATCTTTTAATTAACTGATCAGTTAGTAAACCGTCTGTCAATTGTAACTCGCTAGTTAAGTATGCGCATGTTTCTGAACAAAACCTTGACTGGCAGTTAGCTAACTGAATGGTAAACTATAGTTGCTTAGCAACGATGCGCACAGCACTAATCACTTCCGCCTAGCGCAGGTGGGCGTCATGAATATTAATGAGCGCAAGCACTCGTCAGCCAGCCCACAAGCCAGCCAAGAAATTGCGGATAGCCATTTTGTCCATTCATGAATGGATTTTGTAGTAAAATTTGTAGCAGCAAATGTCTCATCGTGCGTTTTGAAGACATTGCTATACAGTAAAATCGTTTTATAGTATCACATTCTTCAATTAACTGCTTGCAAAATGGTACAAAAGTTGTGTTAAATACGTCAACTACGATCGACGGTTAGCTAACTGGCCGATTTCGGCCAGTTAAATTTTTGGCCATTTTGACCGTTGGTTAGTGCAATGGGAAACGAGAGTTATGCAAATCTGTCAGTTAACAATAACTTGACCGGCCAGTTAAGATCCAGAAACCTGCCCTTAGTCAGAACTCTATTTAACACTAAGGGTAAAACAGCATGATGCAAAGCTAATTCGCTTAAAATCAACTCTAGACAAGCTATAATCACAGTTTAAATACTGCCAGCTTAACCAAATAATGCAGTTTCGATTTCAGTTTTGGTTATCCATTATTTTAAGAGGCCATTTCAGATCTTACTCAATATGGCGATACTCACTTGACTGCACTGAACAGTAAACTTTTGCAGTCCAAGTAGTAACAGAAACAGTAATGGTATACTGCTATTCATTTGAGCTGTTTGTCTGAGACAAAAAAATTAAGTTACATAATTGGCACAATTTATAAACAGGATCAAATTTCAGTCTGAGGCATATACATTTTGCTTATTACACACTCTTCAGTCTATAAGATACAAGAGTATTTTCTTAAATTATTCATTAAATAGCATTTATCAATTTGTTAAATAAGTAACAACCTGAGCATTCAGCAGTATTACCTTTCTGTGCTAAATTATATTCAACATTTGTGAAGCCTTCGTGAAACAGCAGATATATATGTGAGTAGTAATGCTCAAAGAACGCCATTGCTTCTCTCACTTCATACGACTCTGCAACATAATTAGCGGACTTATTATTAAGATTCTTACAATATCTACAACAACTTTCTTACTATGAGGGGCATTCAAAACGTTTTGCAAGTCGATATGTTAGACTGAAAAACTTTACCAAATTTATACATAGAGTTAGGGTTTCAGTTAAGGTTAGGGTTAGTGATTTGATCTGATCCTATTTGGTTCCAGTGCAGTTGGCAGGGTCTCAGCAATGTGTTTGCATAAATTTGACCCTTGTTAATCATGCACACCAAAAAACGTGGTTTAGTTATAGGGTATTGGACATTTGGTACAGAGAGTCATTCAAAAACAACATCTAACCCTAACCCCAAATGTCTAACCCATCACACGTCTGTCATACCGTGCCAGAGCCTTCAACATATGGAAGCTGGCACGTATCCCGAAAAAGAGAAAAAGAAGAATGTCCACTGTCCGTTGTCCGATATTTACGGTTCTTGACTTCCGTTTTTTAACCTTTCTTAACCTTTGCAAAGCATATCACCAGTGCCTGGGATATCGGTATTTTCAGACTGAATGCCAAATATACTGCAAAAATCGTAATCTCGTCGTTACACGTCTACTACAGTAATGTCAATGACAGAGCTGCGTTGCTCTATCAGCTAAAAAATAACCTCAATACAGGTTTCAGATCGCGTTTTATGACAGCGAAAACACACCGAGAATGAATCGGAGATGTTTGAGCCGCGTCACCAGGTCTCTCTTCGTGTCCAGGACCTTCAACATCGCCTTCTTGGCGTCCCCGTGTGCCTTGCGGCCGAACATTGTCGTCTGCAGCAACGATTACCACATAATAATCAACGACAACGCAGAGACGATCTCAAAGCAACAGGCAATAAAAACAACAACAAACATGGCGAACTGACATGCAGGGGCGTGGCCCATCGCAGATATCAGTAAGTAAATTCTTTTGAATGCGGTAAAACGTAGTGCCGACATGATACGCGGCCGTCCGCCCACCTTCTGAGCGTTTCACGCGTTGACAGTAAATTAGATCACCGCTCCAGCCGCGAGTGCACAAATGAGACATTTTCGTTAAGTCTGATTTTGACAACCACTAACTTTAACCATTTAGCCTACATTTAAACAGAAAATTGGCACACCGTTTTTAGCCGATCGACGATCGTACCCACGGTCGCGCCTATGGCACTATGCTGTGTCCGTTTGTCATTTGTCTGTCAATCAATCAATTAGTCCTGGATTTTACTGCTAGATGCTGACCACTAGAAAGAAAGAAACAGGCTAGGAAATAGTAGATATGGACGATTCGGCTGACAACAAATTCGTTTCGATTCAATTCGAAAGAATTCCGATTCGATTCTATTTGATTCGATTCACAAGCAGCAGCGTCGTGGCAAGGGGCAAATAGTGAAGGAGGATAGATGCCCACCCTAAATTTTCGGGTGTCGAAAAATTATCAAGATGTTTTCTTGTCGGAAAATGTTGGTTCAAAATGCAAATTTTGGGGCTAAAAAATATCTTTATTTTGAGAAAATTTAGGGGCAAAATTAAAATGTTGAGCACCAATAATATCTTCTGCTAAAAATTTGCGACTATTTGTCAGAATTTTTCAAAAAATTGCAGTGTCTGTAGAAAAATTGCAACACATTTTGCTTAATCTGCTTTCCCTAGGTAGTGCAGAAGCACACATTGAGTGAGATCGGAAACTAAACAGTCATTTGATGGCAAGTTGTATCAGGAATATTTTTGCCAAAAATTATTAAAATCTGCTAATTGATTTTTAAGTTATTGTCAAAAATGTCGGGGGTGTTTTTTGAGACACTGTGTAGTTACCATAATGCATGACGCACTACCGACGACTCATTCCCCTCCCAAATGGGGGAAGGGTACATGACTGCATTCCCAAATACTTGCTTTGCGAATTCCGGCCAAACCGTACCAGTAATCGACATAGTTACTGCATGGCTTTTAATAAACTAAGCTTACTATTGTAGGCCTATTATATTGCATCCTGCACCGGGAAATGTTTACATGAACAATTTCTTTTTTTCGCCGACCGTTAGGTCGAGTTTTCAGTACGATGTGTCGTCTGTCTCTCTGTCGTCTGTCGCATATGTAATGCATAAATTGTGGCTAAACGGTACATCGTAGAGAGTCGGCAATGTTATCGTTGGGCGCGCGATGACGATTGACGAGTTCCTATATATGCTGTCGATAATAGCCTACAGTACACAATGCACACATGTCTGCAGCGGTTTGGCCGTAGTTTTGAATGCAAAGTTGGTGCCTGCAGCCATCACTCACGTGCGCCAAATTACCGTATCATACACTAGCGTTGATTGTAGCGTTCGATATAGCAGCGTCACCATACCGCGTGCACGGAAATAAAGTCTCTTTTTGAAACTGCTTTCTTTCCGCGACCGGAAATTGGACGCTGACCTTCGGATACAGGCGATACGGTCGACCCACGTACCTATAGCGAGTAGCGACAGCTAGGCTTCTTGTTTTTAATGGCTTTTTGACCGACCGTATTAACGGTCGTGCCTATGGCACAAGCTCGTGTCCGTCCGTCTGTTTGTCTGTTACGTATGTATTGTGGCTAAATGGTACGTTTCATCGGAAAGCTCTTTGGTCAAGCAAATTGCCCGACGGTAAGAAGTCAGACACACGAAGATCCATCTACAATTTTCAATCGCGGGGAATGAATGCACCCCAAATATTTGCATTGCGAATTGCGGCCAAACCGCGGCATGGTTACTACTGACGTCTATAAAAAGTTGAGAACTGGCCAATGGCTTATCCAACCATGCAATCGACGATCGACATCTTACACGGAGTTTACAGAGACCTGTTCTCTCAAAATAAAGATGCCTACCCTAGACCCATACCCCAAAATTTTCATGGCGCATTACGGCCAAACTGAATCAGCGGAATGGTTATTATTAAGAAGCTACAGACATCTACCGATGCCCTATCCAATCCCTCCACTGCCCACCATTCAATTCCCTACCAAACCGCGACAGCGATATCAATTTATTAAGCAGTACGTACAGTCGGACATCCTAACGACAGCTAGGTTTCTTGTTGTTTTCGAACTGGGAACTCGTAACGGACAGTCAGACGTGCAAGCAGACGAATAAGCAATTAAAAAGGGACGCGTAATGCAACTCGGACGTTCGAGCCACATGGTGAACTGTATGGACTCAGACTGCATGTGCGCATGCGAGTTGCTTTCTGATGGCTGGCTGAAAGTTGTGCACGGCCATCAAACATTAATACGCTAATAATGCATGCAGACCAACACATTGGTAAACATATCACGTGTTCGACTAACTGCATAAGGCTATGTTATCAACCGGGGGTAAATTAAACAGTCATTTCTGAACCACTCGGGGTACATCTTGCTCAACCACGGGCGGATTGGCGATTAGGCCAGCCGCGGTGCAGCATGCAGACATGCCACCTCCCCAAAACAGCCATAGACTTTTAGCTATGGTCTATACACTAAGACGCGTAGGTTTATATAGGCTACCACCACACTCGTCAGTCGCCACCCGTCCCGCTGAGGGAAGGAGACCGAGTTGACCTGCGCACAAAGTAGGTTAGCAACTTGAAATTAGTAGGGCCTACACTGCAGCTAAGGCGGGTGAATTGCTACGGTGCTATATACTCACAGCGCTTCACAATCTCTGAAGTAAGTGGCGGCGGACTCAATGGATTAGTATGAGCTAATCTAGGCGTAGTGATACCGCGGCGCACTATGCTTGTGGACAATAATAACACAGTGCAGCATGCAGACATACCGTCGCCCTAATCAACCACAGCTTTAGCCCCCCCCCGTAGTCCAAAAACTAGTACTTATCTCTCGTTCAGTTGCTGACAGGAGGCTAAATTGACTGTGACTGAGAACATGTAGGCCTACAGGTAGGTCAGCAACACGATGATATTCAGTAAAATAATTGAACGTGCAAAAACAGAAATCTACATAGCTTTCGTTGGTTAGACGTATACTGTACTGATGCGCGGAATGTTTTGTATAGGAGTTGATATAACACAGTTAAGACTGTTTCCATGACCTTGTCCGTCAGCACATAATTACGTTCTCGTGATAAAGTTTAAATATTGTGTCTCAACTGTCGGTCACTTCCGTAACTGAAGCTGACTGGTAAATTTCAATCATACGCATACGATACGCGTATTTTACTTATCGCAATCCGTACGAATCGAACCATTTTTGATAATCTTTATTTCACCAAGCAAACATTGGTAGACAAAAAACAAACAAAAAACAACAATATAGAGCTAGACTCAAAGAACTGTCATGTTGAGCAATTATCTATAGAGACAGCAACACCGAACATGGAAGAAACCTGAAAAATCTCGAATCGCCTTAGCTCTGGCTGTGAATTTGTTTACTCGTATCGGAATGAGGGCACTAGGTAATTTGAACGAAAAATAACTTTGACAAGCCTTTATGATTTCCATATTATTTATATTGAAAAGCTTCATGTCAAGTGATGCGATCTGAGATTTATTTTTACTACATGAAATTATGCTGTAGCCTAAGCCTACAAATGACCCACACGTCAAAGAAATGGCTTTTATTCATGACGCCATGAGTGACCCCCACGTGACACAGAGTCCGGGCATTAATTCTCAGTATTATAACAACAATATTTCACACCTAATCAAGTTATCAGCAGGGCGGCTACATTATGTAACGTCCTGCTGCGAGTGCAACATTCTGAGGGCGAGCTAAACTATAGGCCTAGACTATACGGACAGTGCCACGAACGCAGAAAGTGCGGAGAATTCGCCATCTACCCCGTGGGCCAATAAAAAACGTGCCACTTTACTTTCGTCCATATCTTCACCAACTAATGACCGATTTTCAAAATTTTTCAACCGGCACACACTGCAAACAGTTTGCAATAATGCGATTATTATATATCCCACCACACTGTAAATGCGTTTCTACACTACCTTGTGAAATAAGCCTATAAATGTAGGGAAAAAACTTACAGTATTGAAACATTTAGGTAAAGGAAGAAAACACTGCAGACCAACATTGCGGTGAATTATTATATGACATTACAGTAGACTGTGTTAGACCACACAGTCTAGTGTCATACAGACCATTCATCGTAATGTGCTTTTTTCTCCATATCCTCAAATGTTTGTTATTATCTTTCTACGTTCATATTTCAATTATATTTCACAGGGTAGTGTACAGGGTAAGCCAAAAAACCGGACCTGTTTGAGCGTTGATAACTCAGCGATGGTTACCCGTAGAAACTCATGTGATATGTCAAAAGTTTTAGTATGTTGTAGACAAAAAGGGTTGAACTTGCACAGCAAATCATTTGAATATTCTTTGCCTAATTTGCATAAATCTTTATTACCCCTGAAAATAACTCCCATGTGCCCGAGTTCACTGAACTCAAAAACTCACTGCCAAAAAGTCCAGATTTAAATTCTGTAAATTTTTCAGTGTGGGGGCATTGCAACAGATAGCATGGTCCCAAAATTTCAGTAACTGACCAGCTAAAACGTGTGCTAATCGATGCTGGGCTCAGCTGATCCTGAACACATTGACTCCAGCGATCGATCAGCTGTTTGAAAGGACAGATGACGGTTATGAATGCAAATGCTGGGCAACTGCCTATGTCGAATTTCATCTAAACTTAACGAATATGTTAATAATTGCTGATATTTCACTGTATGCTGAATGAAAATCAACTTGAATTCATGCGTTACTGCCAATTTAAAATGATTTTAGGGGTGGGGCAGATTTGTGTAAATCAGGCAAAGAATATTTAAATGCTGAGACATGCAAGTTGTACATTTCTTCTGTAGACAATTTCGAAACTTTTGGCGTATTACTCGCCTTTCCATCAATAAACAACGCTAAGTTATAAAAGCTCAAATGTCCATGTTAAATCCATGTGTTACAGTCAAATTTGGCAGAATTTCGGGGGTGACGAATATTTATGCAAATTAGGCAAAAAATATTTAAATGCTTTACTATGCAAATTTGTCACTTATTCTTTACAGCATTCTGAAACTTTTGACGTATCATACGACTTTCTAACACTAACCATCGCTGAGTTATCAACGCTCAAACAGGTCCGGTTTTTTTGGCCCACCCTGTAGATATGTGTTTAGGTGTGGTGGGACATATAATAATCATGTCATTGCAAATTGTCTGCAGAGTGTGCCAGTAAAAGAATTGTGAAAATCGGTTAATAATTGGCAGAAATATGAACAAAAGTAAAGTGACACGTTTTTTATTGGCCCACCCTGTATATGCAATATTGCCGTAGGCTCCAGCACAGAATTAGCAACTTTTAGCATCGTTGCACGTAACTATCGGTTTACAAAACGTTAGATAAATTCACATTCCAAGTTGTCGTTCTAGTGCCGACATCATGGTCCGCCTAACTGTACACACTTACTTACTTTTAATTTCAGCTGAAAGTTAACTTTTGTATTGCAGCGCCTGGTCAAGGCCGGTGTTACTTCTCTATGGACAAGCACTGGCCTTGCGTCTGGTGTGCCACGCAGCCGAAATTTAACTTTTGATATTTTGTTTTTCCCTGTGCCTAACTAGTACAAGAAACCCAGCTGTCGCTGGGGTGAGTCGACCGTACCGCCTATATCCGAAGGCCAGCGTCCGACTTCCGTTCACGGAAAGAAAGCGATTTTCCAGAGTAACGTGCAGTCCCACACTCGCTAAGGCGGTGCTGCTATATCACACGCTACAATCAACGCTAGGATATGATACGGTAATTCGGCACACATGGGTGACGGCTGCAGGCAGAAACCTTGCATACAAAAGTGCGGCCAAACCATTCTATAAAAACTCGTCATCGCCCTATGCAAATGTACCATCGCCGACCCCCTACGACGCACCGTTTAGCCACAGTACCGCACAAGTGGCATAACGGAGTGCGTAACAACTCTTCAACGTCATCCAAGGTCGATCGTTTTCGTGTCATCTGAAAGGGCTTATGCGACTTCCTATTAGTGACGAATACAGTGGCTTCTATCTCTCCCAAATTTGAAGTCGAGATGGGCGCAAGTTCCCCCCCCACTTTTGGGCTCAAGCCCCCTACCCTTCGGGTTCCGTTCCTTTCCTGCCTCCCCTCCATGGCTCCATCCGCCCCTTTTTCTTCCCCCTTTTCTCTACTCCGCTTCCCTATGTTCCCTCCTCCCATTCTCGTTCCTTCCTCCCTTTCTCGAGGGGCCCCACACCCAGGTAGAGGGTCTAGCCAGCCAAGTTCTGTAAGCTCCCCCAGCAAATCCGGGCGGAGCCCGGGTGACAAATGGTTTGTGAACTGCATTTTGAAGTCAAAACAGCAGCTATTCTGGTGATAGCAATTAATACTGCCGTGCAGGGTGCATGTTCTCTGTGAAACAACTTGCCAAATTGTGGCGTGGTATGAGCATGGGCAGCACTGCGTGCGGCGACTCAACGACTACGTCTCTGCACTATCGTATTGGCGCAAAAAGCAAAACAAAAAACTAAACTAAACTAAGGGGAGACGTTTTTTAAAAGTTCAGATTGTAAAATAGGGGGAAAGTAAAAAAAATAGGTAGGGGAAGTTTTGACCTGCAACCTTATCAAAACTCCCCCATATTTTTCACTGGGCGCAAGCTGCGCCCACCAGGTATAAGCTTGAAGATAGAAGCCACTGGATAAATAGCAACTCTTTCTCACCGTTTCTGGAATACGGTGACTTATCGTTGGAAAAACGCTCGGTTGAAAAATGCACATTTCCACCTACCCCACCTTTGTTCAACTCCAAATTTTGGAATGTTTTCCTTGCACTGGATCGCTGAAATTTTGCGTGCGCAGAGCCGTAACACCGGGCTATTTAATTGTTTTAAAAGTTTTTTGGTAAAACCTACTGCTTAGCCGCAATGCATGCGTTACAGACAGACGACAGACAGACGAAACATCCTACTAAAGACTCGACCTTAACGGTCTGCCAGAAAATCACTGAGCGGTCTCCGAATAATGGGCACTACAAGACGCCTGTCGTCTTTAGTGAGATGTAGAAAGTCGCCTCACCAATCCGTACCGTGGCATTCTGACTTCAAGCATGATCTCCACGCCAACTTGCTACTTGTGCAACACAGCAGAACGGCATCGGGCGTACAAAAAATACTTCGTATTGCGGTTGTGGGCCTATTGCACTTGCGCGAACCGCATTAACGAAAAGTAGCACGCGCTTCGTGTGCGGCTAGCAACGTCGAATCCCTGCGGTATAATCGCCAGCATTCCGCTATAGCCGGTCGGCCTTGTCCACTCCATGCAGGTTTCACGTATCTCTGATGTCGAGTGTCCTGACAGACTTGTGCAAGGTGCACGCATGGTCATGAATAATTCGGCTCGGTTCGTGCAGCTAGATTTTCACTACACGTCCAAATCCTCGACTGTCCATTTAACAAAGCCAATGCTATAGTTTCAGACCTGAGCATCGTCGAACAAATTAAATTTAATATCGCATAAAACGGGTCAGAAACAACTATAAAGGCTTTTTCAAAAGTTATATCCCGTTTACACGAAGAAGCTGGCTCTACAAGCGCAGGCGCTCGTATAGAGCGCACGACGAGCGCACATCCTGCGCTTGTAGAGCCAGCTTCCTCGTGTAAACGGGGCATTACGCTCAAACGCGTTTATTTATGTATTTGAAATTATGAACTTTAAATGTAGCATATCGGATCGCGATTCACGTACGTAAGCTATATGCGATTAGAAAACAAGACGGCGATGTGTTTAACCTATAAGACTTATGAATTGTCAGCCAAAATAGGCTAATAGACATGGCTACAGAAACAAGAGGTCCGCCTCCCCCTCCGTTTCCGTGACATGTAGTGCATCGCGGAGAGATGGAGATGGTCGTTGAGTTGCACTGGGCAAGAATTCGCTGCACTGGACGCGTGTTTTGACTAATGGACTTGCCGCAGCGTTCTGACGAACACGCCGTCAATCACGTGTGACCCGACTGCACAACTACTTGCCGCCCAGCGATGGACCGTATCCCACAATTCCGTTCCATCTTATTCCATTCCACTGTTTAACACAATGTCTGTAGTGGTACGGTTGATAGCTCCACGCACGGGTGCATTCAAGCACGACCAAGCAAACGACAGTCTCGGTTACACAATCAACCGTCGATGAGCGTGGAATAGTCGATTAAACCACTGTCTGGAGTGCATAAATTTGTTAACTCTCATTTGTTTCACTTCATAAATTTGGCTTATTCATTCAATTTCGCCGTGCGTCCGAACATGCTGTCACTTTAACGTTAGACATTCTGGCCCCAGTTCATCTCTGTCTCAAGCAGTGGCATTCTGGCTGAGGGGGGAGAGGGCACTAGTCATTTTTGTAAGTGGTTATTTTCTGATTGATTGATTGATTGATAGGGTCAGGCAGCAATTGCTCCTACTCTGAATTTTGGGCTGTCGGAAAAATTGTCGGAAAATCTTGTTCTTGTCGAAAATTTGTGTTCAAAAATGCAAATTTTGAACTGAAAATCACCATTTTAAAGAAATTTAGAGGCAAAATTAATATTTTCAGCACCTATAATTTTCTTTGTCTGAAATTTGCAGTTGTCTGTCAAGAGTTTTCCATGTTAGTCGAAAAATTGCAATTTCCCGCCCTGTCTACTTTTTAACGCACGTTCGACGCCGCTGATACACACATTCAAAGTAGACCTGCTAATTTTGCATGCCATAGAAATGTAACCGCATATATCACCGAATTCCTCCGCCAAGAAGATTACGTTTTCGTAGCGTTCTGTGTTTTGTGTGCAAAACTAATTTTCTGCGAAAGAGCGCAGCTCCAATTTTTACACATGGAGACGGACAGTCAGACAGAGACAGACAGAGAGACGGACAGGACGATGGAGAATGGCAGAAGCAAGAAGCAGCAAGCAGCAGCACGTAGAGCTAGGTCTACACGTACGACGACAATTTGTTCAACGATGAATGTTATCGATCTGCGCAGAACTGCAGCAGACTGCATCATGACGTATGCCTAAGCTCAGACTCCAATCAGCTCGAACTGCTTCGGATTTCTTGCAGGGATGCGGTCCTTGACGAGTGTCTTCGACCTCAATAATTTTTCTTGGTGTTTTCGTCGGAAAACTATCGTTCAAAATGCAGTATTTGGAGCTAAAAATCCACACATTGAGATAATTTGTGGGCACAACTGACAGTTTGAGCACTCATTTTCTGTCAGAAATGTGCAGCTATCTGTCGGAATACTGCAGCTTCATGTTTCGCCTATACTTTTTTCAACCCGCAACGCCACTGTGTTCAACAAATCTTTGACAGACTCTTGAGATTATAGCCTACATCATGCATGCATATCTGGAAATCATTGTCGAACGCCGATAAAAATTCTGAAAGCAGATAATGTCGATTTCATTTTGCAGTGCTTGTGACGTTAGGCCTACACAACATTAGCCTATCAGCGTCTGATATATAAAGGCCTGTCCTAATAAGCATTCGTTTCGATTACGTTCAATTTTCATCATTAAACAACGAAAGCAAATAGAAACGGCACGGCTTCCATTTTCCCCGTTTGCCCGGAAGCAACTTGAGTCAATCATGCAGCGTTGTCGTTATTATTAGCCAATCAAGCCAAAGCCATGGCCCGGCGGCTACAAATTAAGAGTTGTTTGTTCGACTATATATTTAGCCTGCAGGATTTCTGACATCGCTCCGAAAAACTAGATAGCATGTCGGTTCAGTGCTGACATGATATAATGCGGCCATCCGTCTACCTAGAGCTGCACACCTTTACGCCATTCAACCTGGACTACAGAGTCAATTGCACATAATCATCCTCAACGAAAAAAAAGTAAAGCGCGTTCATCAATTATATGGTTTATAAATATACTATACTACTGTATAATATATACTGTACTGTTTACCTGAGCAGACGAGACGGTGATGATGACGTCATTAGTAGATGCGCTGCTAGGCAACGGCGACGCGTCAACAATCGCAGCACCGCTACTGCTGTCGCTATTGTCACATCCGGTCGCGCATGTTCGGTGCCCGTGATGGTAACTAACAGCTTCCGATGCTGCTAGAGGAGACTGGAGCTGCTGGCGACTGTGCAGCAGGCCCATCAGACATCAATCGCGCACCTGTTGTTATGACGTCATCGTTACGTCATCAGCTGCGACGTCGCTTATTGGTCGGCAATTAATTACATCTGGTCCGGAGAGTGACAATGTAGCGCGCAGCGACTCAGAAGATGATAGCAGCAACGCATCTCAACTCGACGTCAACTAAATTCTGCTGCTGCTGCTGCTGCTGTTGCTGCTACAGTGCGCGTCAATTGACTTCGCGGGAAATATCGCTCCGGCATGCACGCACAAAAACTCCGGACGAATCAGTGTCTAGCCGCATCTTAAGCTGTCCGCTGATGTGAAATATAATTATTATGACATAAATCGTGAAACAGAAACAAAACGCTGCACGACTATATCGGTTGCAGCACATTTGAGCTTCACAATTTCTGATGATCTAAATGTCGATGGGTGTCCCCCAAAAATTGGCCGCAACAAAGTCCAGTCATCGTTTTCATTGTCATTAAGATTATTGAATTTGAATACGAAATCAAAACAATTTGGTTTCGTTTCTGTTTCTATTTCGCATCGCCGGTCGTCGGATAGCTTCAGTCTAAGCTCGTTCAAAGTAGGCTAATCCTCTTGTGTTTAGCTGTCTTCCTAAGTCCTTTTCTTATGCTTAGTGCACGAATTCACACCTTGGAATAATCTCACATTCCACATGGGTATACGACAGAGACCTGGCGACCGTGAATTCGTTGCGCTTCACATAGTTCGTTCGGCTCAGCTGTGTGGACGGAGGTGCACTGAAGCATGTTACTGTCGTCTGTTATCGTAAAAATGAAGATTCATGATAACGCTGCTGGGTACATGGCATCCTGCTTACAAAACCCAGTAGGTGCCTGGCCGTATCATCTTCTACTCGACTCACAGCAGTGATCAAAGGGGTTAAATTCTGGTGACTAGTAGTCCGTGGCAGCGAGTCGACGCGCCGTCTCTCTAAATACGCCAACGTCGTCAAAACAGTGAGAAATGGGTGTTCACCTCTCCAGCCGACCAGAAAGTCTCGGAAGCATCAAGTAAGTTCCCCAGCGGGCAGGCCCGTCGAGAGCCACAGCGGGGCCCGGGGAAACATTATCGCGGGGCCCCCAAACATTTTCACGGGGCCCTTCTGAGAAGAAAAATTTTGAATTTTTCTTTTCAAAATGGTACATTCTAGCGTACTTTATATTTCTGACTGACGGTGGGGCCCCTAAAACGTCGCGGGGCTCGGGGTAGCTAACCCCCCTACCCAACCCTCTTGACGGGCCTGCCAGCGGGGTCCGGCACAGAGCTCCTACTGCAAACTGCATTTGGCAATATTCTAGCTGCAAAAACGCTTCCCGTAGCAGCGATTTTTAACATTCTGGCCTAAGAAGGAAGTGATAAAGTTGTACGTAATGCTTCGCTAAAATTGTCTTCCAAAACAGTGGGGCAATATGAATAATTTTAACGACACTTTTGTCCCTGTTGTGCAGCGGGTACACCTAGGCATGTTTTCACGCTGCCCCCGTATAGCAGTGATCCGATTCATATCACTTGCCTGTGCCTGTTGTGTGCACCCATGTAACCGATAATTAGCTCAACTAGAAAGCAGTCAGATCCCGCTCACGTGCGCCAAGGCCATGTTGTTCGCGAAGTGGCAGCACCATATTCGGTTTGGCAGCGGTTTGCCTTATGCCCCATTGAAAGCAATGTTAACGAAAAATTTCAAAGTTTTCCAGATTCCAGGATTCTGTCCGGATCACCCCCAACATTGAATCACTTGTAGTGGTTGCCATGCCCGACATTCTCACAAAGTTTCAGAAAGATCTGTCCAGAACTTTCTGAGTTATCTTGCTAACACACAGACAGACAAACAAACAAACAAAGTCTGGCAAAAACATTACCTCCTTGGCGGAGGTAATTAGCTCGCAGACCATTCGCCACTGATGGACTCCACATATACCGACGACAGCGGCCGGCTAAACGTCGGCAGTAGGCTACAAAAATACGTTTCCTCTGTATGTCATCCAAAATTCCAAAGCCGGCAGTTTTTTTCGTGTCTATGCAGCCGCGTATTAGCAGTGAAAGGTAGCAGAACTGGTTGAAGATTAGCTAAGTTTACTTCATTCAGAAATCATCGTCAGCTTCCGCCAATAAGCTAAATGATGCAGTTTCCAGCACAGCATGACAGAAAATACAACCGCTGCTATTCTGACAGTTCGTTTTACAGTAGACCTATTTCTAACTATAGCTAAACTATAACTAAAACTGATCGTACGTATGACTTATGTTAAATAGTCTTATACAAGCCGGCGATCAACACAGTTCGGGCTACCGGTGTATCAAGTTCATTTATACTGGGTGGTTCCTAAAAATAAGCAACAAAATTTTATAGCGTTAAGAAATACTGGCCGAGAAACGCTAGAACTTTTAACGCACTGTAAAATCTTAACTGTCACTTTGTCGCTTAGCCGCTTAGTGCGCCGATAAGAGTTTTGCGAATCGGCCAATATTTGACAAAGTGATCGCAAAAACTTGATTGCTCATTTTTTCTGGACCACCCCGTATGTGCCGCGCGTGACAAACTAAATACCATTCAACCGTGTGCGCGTGCGTGCATAGCCTAAACGAATTGAATTAATTTAATTATACGGTTTCAATCTCGCATAGTTTTTAAGATAACGTTAACTTAGACTTATGGCCAATTCGCACCTACGACGCCGACGGCGCTCAACTCAACAGTTGAGTTGAGTTGCGTCGTAGGTGTGAATTGGTCATTATGCATTACCAAACTGCACAGTTTTAGCGCCGTATTTAGCAATCTGCTTGATCAGTAGTATACGAAATGAGTACAGAAATGAATTCATTGCAAAAAGTCGCCGGGGTGTCAATTTTGGCGCATTCGCCTCACACTTTGTCCGTCTATTGCGCAAACGGGGTTTAACCTATCACATCATGGTTTTGGGCGAAAGTGTACACTCAAGGGCTCTAGCAACTTGCCAAATTTGGTAGAAGGCGGTTGACCCTTACCCGAGATATGCGGGTTTAAACTCGCGAAAATTGCCATTTTACGTCGCCGGGGCATATATTCGTCGTCTATTGCAATCTTACGCGGTTTAGAAGCGTGTATACAAAGCGATCGGTCGAATCAGTTGAGTTCATATCCGTTGGTTCGTAAACGCCTAACAACAACCAGGAAACGAATGAACATCGACAGCGAGGCGACCACCGTGTCAGCAGCATTCCCGCCCTCAGCGAGTGGATGACGTCAATATTAATAACACTGCATGACCGACCGACAGAACGCATTTTACGCGGCCGTCATCACCAGCGTAGGTACGTCACTCACAGACACTGTAGGCGCCCAAGAACTAGCTGCAGGGATAGCAGTCTCCCAGATCTGGAAATAGGGGCAGCGTTCACTATACATGGACAGATGAACGCTATTATATACGGATCGTTTGGCGCGAAAGATGACGACGGACGAACCATCAAACACGAAGATTGAAATCGCCTGCAGTAGGCCTATATCGTGTCACGTGACCATCGTACAGTGTTATTCAGTGGCTAGCTATTGGACTTGCATTCGTTTGATAATGCATAGGGTTTATAGCTACACGAGCAATCTTGTCCTTTCACTTGCCAAGTTGCCAACCGTTTCTAAAAACTTCTTTTCTTACAATAATTGTACTGGTCCCCCAAAATAAATCTACTGATGCAGTTTTTGTTGCTTTCATAATTCTACTGAAGCAAAGCTGTCTGCATCTAGTCTGTTAGGCTGCACTGAATATTTTACTTTAGTCCTGATAGGTACCAGGCCTATTTCGTTTTTACGAGTCGTTGTGCAATATTACACAAAGTGTCATAAAATAATAATATATAGGCCTAAAATATGAAAATAAAATTATTTCCCCATGTCCTTACTTTTTCACCAGACTGCGAGTGAAAGCACAAACATTTTTAGGCATTACTTAGAAAACACTCGGTTATTCGCCAAAATAGTCTTATAGATTCTAAATCACTGGGATTATTCCTTATGAGTTCTATTAAATTACGTTTCTAGCTTGCAAATTAGATACACTCAAAAATATCATCCTATCTACAATTTTTTTCCTGAAGATAATCGAATTGCAAGCTACATATAGCAAACAAGCATTCATCATCGAAATTTGTTAATAACTTTTAAAAATACATTTTATTCACAGTAACACAAGCACACACAAGAAGCGCTATGAAAACAAACTCGTCCGCGAAATGTCGCGTTAGATATAGGACACTAATATGGATTCAGATCCAATATATGCTATATAGCCGTGGTATATATACACTGCAGAAGGGACCATGAAACGATTTGCGTCGTAAATTAATTGTCGGCCATCGCACGCACGGTGAATTACACCGGGCCTACTGAGACAGCCCGTCGAGTGATGTGGTTAGAGGAAGCGAGGGATGGTTTAGGGGTGCACGGAAGTATAGCGATGTGAGTTCGGGGAACGGTGTCGATGCAATCGTGTATTCCACGTTGTCAGCAGCAGCAGCAGCACATGCGACCAGTTCATCCAGCCACATGCAGCGATAAGCGAGACACGCGTTGGCGATTTGCAATGACGACTTGAAGCAACGTTCGACGATACTTGTTTAAACGGAACTGAAATGAGAGTAATAAAAAACGAAAGTAGTTAAGTATAAAAAAATTCGCAAACAGACGGTTATGGAAGACATAAAAGCCAGAGATCAGAAAAACAAAAAATATCTATAATAACTATACTTAAGTTATTATACGCATTATACCTATCCTATTTATTGTAAAAATGTGTGCGTATTTCCGTGTATTCGGCAAAAAAATTACCACTACTTACGTGTAGTTCACCTTGTACTGTGGCATCATAAATATTGAACTATTTCACACGGTTATGTAACGGTAAAGTCGAATCGTAATGATCTATGCCTGCGTGCTGTAAATTTTCTGTAGAATGTGCTGGTATAAGAAGTTTAAACATTGGTCAGCAGGTGCGAAAAAATTACGGAAACAATATGGTGTTGTATAGTCTTTTTGACTCACGCACGCTGTAGTAATTGCATAGCAGCAACAGCAGTATCATTAATCGATCAATCATCCGATCAGTCAATCAATTCATGGAAAGAGAAGAAAAGTAACGAGAAAGTATTTTAAGAAGCAGGGGTATATCGTACACTAATGAAATGAATACGTCAACGGCAACTAGCTTTCCTGGAGCGCGTGTTGAGAAAACATGGTCTGGAGAAATTGGTGATGACGGGAAGGATAGATAGGAGGAAAGCGAGGGGCGTCAGAGACTGAAGTATCTGGACAGCTTACAGTGCGGATCATGGAAGGACAAAGTGAGCCCAACAGAGTTCATCAGAGCTTCAGAGGATCGATTGCTCTGGCAGCGCATGGTCGCTAACGTCGTCGACGACGACACAGCAACATGACATGACAATCAATCAATCAAAGTTGCCATAGCAGAGCTATGCAAGGTAATAATAGACTAAGAAATTATAAGCAAGGTTAGACGATGATGTCCGGGTGGCGGGTATGGTTGTCGGAAGAGCCAGGGCTTCAGACGTTGGCAAACGATCGAAAGTGACGGAGACGTCGCAGCAATATCACTGGAGTGTATGCTGTTCTTGTTAGACAGTCAAGGCGACAGATGCAGTTAACGCAATAATGTTCCGAAGTGAATAGAACTACTTTGAAACCCACCCGATGTATTAAACGTTGACAGTGAATAGCAACACGTCGAGCTGAGATAATTGATTTTTGATGCACCTCGTGCTTGCAAAATTAAAGCTCTCTGTTCCTATCTCTTTCACTAAGATATCACACAACAGCTGCTGATCGGCAACAACTTAAGTCCAATCTCCACTAACCTCGATTTGGCTTAAGTCTGTTGTATATGACAACACGTACAAGGAATCTACATAAAATAAAAAAGCTATACAACAGATCCATGACCTATTGTCCAACAAATCGAAATAGCAAAGTGTGGTCAGATCGTATGGTTGTTCGTACGAAAATGCGCTACTTGGTTTGAAATATTAAGGTGCTTAGACATTGCATCACCCCTGTTTCCTACATTCTTTTATCCCGCTTGCCACAGGTTTTTGTCATATATCATATAATATAACAGGAAAATTTAAATTGTCATATAATACAACAAAAACTAGCAGAACGGTGACCTAACTCATCGATAAAAAAGATAAAAATGCCCATAAAATTTGCTGTGCATTGCCGTATGTACAAGTACAACCTAATAATTAATTTTTGTACGTGTACTGAGAGAACTCAATACCGGTTTAACTAGGAGCGTATTCAAGGAAGACCTACAAAATGGGGTTTAACTAGGAAGAAGCAAAGACGACAGCTCTTGGATGGCGACGAAGTGTGACCCAATGTCAAGTTAAAGTCATATTGTTCGAAGTCATCGTTGTTCAGCGTCACAGCACGCGTTATAATTTCACTACTGGACTTAATTACACGTGCATGGATTTTAAAGATTCTAAGATTATACAATGTTTATACAATGATTATACAAAACTTTTTTTCAAGACGATGACTTTCCATGCAGCATCAAAACTACGTATTAATGCCACTCACTGAATAATACTTGTCGTTAGAGAATAGACGAATAGATGTGACAAAGTATGCAATGCATAATAAGCTTACTCAATGCCAGTCGATGGTTAGTATAACAACATAGGCTATTTATGATTTATGATTATAATTAGTTAACCGTTGTCAAAATATTTAACACTAATCATTAGCAAAATGTTCATTAGGCCTACTCCTTTTGTCAAGATAAGGCCGATATGAAGACTTCATTTTTTGTCGTCCAGCGTCTTGAAACTATCACTGCCTCATCGTAGTAAGTACAGTAACTGTAAGTCATTGCGTGCAGTGACAGCAGCAGGCATTTAGCGTGGACGCGTGCTGATGCTGCTGCTGACGACGATGACTATTACGTGCGGGCTTATCTCTGACTGTTGCACAGCCACCAGGGTGCAATGAACCAAGCGCACGCGCAGACAGACAGACATACTCATAGACGCACACGCAGAGATACTGGAATGAGCTGGCCATTTACGTGACCGTTCGTACAGTCTTGTCCCCAAGGGCGCATTTGCTCCTACATCCATTTGAAAGTAAAACAAATAACGCCAAGAAAGTGTTCGTCAGTCACAGTCACTGTAATGCGGGCAATATCACCTTTTGTGATTTTTGCTGTTTTCGATGCGCAAGTTCTTTAATATTGCCGTTAACAAGTGTATAAACTGATGTTTTGTGCATTTATACACACAAAACCGGAATAACTATAGCGAACAACTAGAGGGCCTATGGACAGTCTGAGTGTAGGCTTACTCTAAATGGACAACATTGTGAGATAAATAACTGCTCTTAAACCTTGTGTTAAATTTCATCGAATAACTTCATCAAATTTATAAGCCTGTTGGACAATTTTTATTTTTTTACCCAAACGCAGCTTTTTGGAGTTTTAGGAATTGACAGTAAGCCAAACCTATTAATGTATTATGTAATACGTACTGTACTTGGCCCGAATCTAATCGCTATGCCTATAGTCCGCTCCTTGGCTACAAAAGCAGCTAGTAACGCCACCTCCCGAATAACTTCGCAGCAGTATTTCTATTCAGTCGCACCACGGCGTATAATATACACTGTAATCTTTCACCATGGTCGCACTTTTAATGAATTTTATTCGAACGATGCATGATGACAATTGGCAACACAATTAGTTTTTACGGTATAAAACGAATCACAAACCAATACACTTACAGCGAAGTGTAGTCTATGTACTTTATGTTTTCGCACTATGCTATCACATCGTCCGTCCGTCCGTCCGTACGAACGTCTGTCCGTGATGATGTTTGCGCATCTAACATAAGTAACGCTAAATCACTAGTTAAACTAAAAAGGAAAAAATATCGATGCTAACAGAAAGTAAAATAACTAAAACGAAAAAAACGCAAGCAAGTCGAGATATCAGCGAAATCATTCCGAAAGAGTGAAAAATGTGTACGGAGAGTAAGACTGTAGGCCTAACAAAGGAAAACGAAAAGTAATACAAAACACAACACGCCGATCTCACTGACCGTAGTGATGACCGGATGCTCAGTAAAGCTCTTATTTCTCTTCATCTTGCTGCCGGTGCCGATGCTGCTGTTTGGCGGCTTCAGGTGCGACGATGACGTCACGACTGACGTCATCAGTGACTTAGTTGCAATGTTTACGCCGGTTGCCACGGCAAAGCCGGGACGATGACGCGTGATTGCCGTATCTCGATTCCGGCCGCGTTTGATCTCGCTCGACGACTTTCGTCCCCAGTCTTCGTCGGCCAGGTTAGGCAGCGACAGCGCTCGGTGGTGGGCGGCGACGCAGTGTAGCAGGTCTTCGGGAATTCCGGCGGTGGTTTCGCTTTCGGTTTCGGTTTCGGTGGTGTCTTCGACGAACCAGCGCACGCTGGGAATTGGCTGCGCTGATGGTGGCATAGCCGCTGCTGTAGGTCTAATTGTCGGATTTACCACATCATCGCCGCCGCTCCATCTTCTTAACGCTATATTATCACCCACCTGCAACGCGTGACACTTTGCATTTTTTAATAATCTGGATAGACTTAAACTGACTACATTACTAAGTAGCTTATATAAGTTAAATAATATAAAAACTTCCAATGCATTAACTCAATATTTTTACCGTGATTTGACCTTGATTTTGCATAACCTTCAAAACCTAAACAGTTCCTTCATCTTACCACAGTGTCATGTGCACGGAGTAGCCTATTTTGTCAAAATCCGTCAAAATTTGTTTATGAGATAAGGGTCACACAGCTTTCGACATTTGAACGAAAAAAATGGGGTTTACCTGGGTGGAAAAAACTTAGCAAAGAAACTTATTCATATTTGGTTTCGACTACTTTATCAGACAAAGTTTGGTGAAAGTTCTTTTCACAGACGCAGGCCTACGGCACGAAAACAATGCGACCGAAGCAGAAGATAATTTAACAATGCCTCTTCTATACCTCTCGTTGACGGAGATATAAAAATAAGGTTATTAAACCGAATGTCATTTATGAAGACAGTATTCATTGTCAATAATTCTGTTGTGGTTTCGGTTTGCCAAGTGCGTACTGCGGTCGAATCTCGGTAAGAAGTTTGACTTCTAATATGTCACCTGCAGCTTTGTCAATTACGCACTAGTGCCAGATAGCTTTTAATTTGTACGCTTTTTGTTTGTTTTCGTATTTTAGTTGTATTTACAGGTTATCTCCTGTAAATGTTGTTCTATCGAATGTGTGTTATTGCCAGGCGACTTACGTCAGTGATTGTTGCTCGACGTCGTCTATCAGCAGGCCCAACGGACAAGTTCGAACAGTCGCGCTGCAGCCGTATTTCACTGTACAACCCAGATGCATAGGAGCAAAGCTAATACTCTGCAATAATCTTTTAAGTAATAGAACCTTTATTGCAGCGAGACATCAAAAAGACGGATAGACAGACAGACAGACAGACAAACAACGGCGGTAATACTGAGTTTGCACTATACACATGACGGTTAAAATTCCAAGCTTGTATATACTTGTGACCAACATAATAGTCAAAAATCAAAATTTAAAAAAAAAAAAACTGGCAACGTCGACCGTTGTATCAGCGACACGTATTGAAAGCATAACAGGTAAAAAGACGCACAATCATAATGCAGTCGTTCTAATATTCGCATTATGGGTATTGTCCAACAGACCGTCTGTCTGTACAAGCTCCTATAACTCAAAAACGAAATTGCGCAGATAACACAAAAATGGCGATAACATTTCTCAGGTCACAAGCAGCCGGTGCGTTATACCCCGTTTACACGATGAAGCAAAGATGAAGCAAGCGTGTTCAAAATACACGTGCATGTAAATTGCTTTATCTTTGCTTGATGTTTGCTTGATGTTTGATTCATGTTTGCTTCATGTAAAGACCTGAGCTTCATATTTGCTTCACGTTTGCTTCATCGTGTAAACAGGGTATTAATTTTCAATCCAAAAATGGTCAGAATTAATGGTCGCACAGTGCGGTAAATCAGTACGCATAGCTAAGCGGACGGCCGCATGTCCTGTCGGCACTGGGCCGACATTCTCGCTTGTTTTAATATTACGCAATTAGTTTAAATCAACACTGACAATTATTATACCATACCCGTCGCTGCTGGTCGACTGTCTCTTGGCTTGCGGCCCGCTAGCCCCCGGTTCATACTCAGCCTCAAGTATCCGACGCAGTGTCAACGGCGAAGGTTGTGGTGACCTTGGGATGTCCTTGGGCGTCAGGAACGCGTGTTTAAAGCGTCGTACGCCGGCGATCGACAGTCGTGCAGCCAGCGATTGTCTACGTGGTCTTGAGGCCGCCTCCGAGCTGTCCATGTCTGTAGTCTTGTCCCAGGCGACGCTCGATGTTTCTGCGACATGTCGACCGTTTTTGCTGTTATCAGATTTTGAATAAGTACGATATAATTATTATTCAACTAAAATAAGATGTGACTTAGCTAATGTTTAAACACGATTTTTGTTATTTGGGTTGAATAAAAACCCATGTATTTGTTTTGCTGTGTTTGACAGAAATCAGTTACGACTGCTGTTTGTAGAGCAGAGATTTATGCAAATTTAAACACTATTATGATATCAAACTATTAGGCCCTACCTCTATTTTGCTGGCGTTCATTTTTTTCGCCGCGAGATCTTGGAGCTCTGTCGGCCGATCGCCGTGAAATTTTCGGGTCCGAAAGAAGCCGGCCGCCGAGTATATTTTAATAAGCGTGCTCCGTTTCAATGCAATGTACACATTTTTACCGCATAAATCATGCGTAAATCTTTATTCTCCAATAAACTAAACTAAATCTTTCAAAACTAAAACATTGTTTGCCATTTACCCTCAACGGAGTTTTAAACCTCACAACCACAGCAGCTCCACGTTTCTCTAGTAGGCCATCAAACTATGAAAAATGTCAGACACATACGAAAATTTTTATTCACAGTCATTGGTAGACACATATTAAACACAATAGAAAATTTAAAAAAAAAAACAGAAAAACATACAATAATACGAAAAGCATCGAAAAAAATGTTCACACATAGGCCCCCTACCTCGCGCCAGTCACATGGCTAACGAAATCTTAACTATAACTACTAGTCTCAAGCACACTAAATCTATACTTGACTCTCAAAAATGAAAAGTCCAGTGCCTTGATTGTTTCGTCTGCTAAACGGTGAAATGTCGTTAATTCGTCGACGCATTTTCTGCTGCCACGATGAGCTGCCCGGCGGCTGCAGCTGTCTGGCCGACTGATGATGTTGATCTACCACGTCCTGTTCTACCGTCAAAAACGTGTCTGACGCTGACTCCTCCTCCAGCTGTCTCACCGTCTCCGATCTCCACGTCGAAATTCCGCTCATCGCGGGTTCCGTGACATCCGCTGTGGAAATTAACGGATTGACTGAAAATGCCAGACATAAAATTGCAAAATGAAATTGACGGACCAAAAGACAGGGCATAAAATGCAGAAAAAGAAAATGACGAACCATTTAGCAGGTCACTAAATTTCAGGACATGAAAATAACGGACCGTCTGACAAATGTTTTGCAATTTCATGTATTGCATTTCCACCTCCTGCAATTTTATTTGCTGCAGTTTTATGGCCTGCAATTTGATCCGTCATTTTCATGTCCGACATTTTCAACCCCTCCAAATTAAAGTAATCTTCTACTGCATGAAACACAAGTAAATACAAAACACGAATAGATAAACATTCAAAAAGCCACACAAGAAGCTTGAAAAAACAACGGTTAACGAAGTAACACTTGAAAAGTACAAACGGAAAGGTGAAAGCGATTCATCAAACAATGGATCATTAACAAAATTTTATATGACAAAAAATCAGTCGTTAGCTTTTTGACTAAAGTTGCATCGCTTAACAAAAAGATTCCAAAGCAGTCTTTTGTACTTAGTTGCGCACTTATTAATTTTTAGGCGAATTCGTTTTAGCGTCTATCGTTTCTTTGTCACATTCGTACGCCATGCTTAAACTATCAGACGGATGCATATACCATTTAACAGGCATGCTTCTCCGATCCAATGACACATTACATCAGATGGCTCTGACACGCGATCCCTGATCCCAGCAGGAAAAAAGTAAATTTTGCGGGTCAAACCCCCAGCCAAAACTTGCAGTTGCTTAATTCTGATTCACCCGGTGGCAGCAGCGATCAGCGATTCCGCGTTTTACCGAATTGTTTCGGTCCTTGTTTCAATGCGTAGTTACCTGCAGCTTTGGTGACGGCGGCGGCCTCGCTGTCGCTGGCCGGTTGGTCGACGGCGAACGACGACTGGCGGCGACGACCGCGACGAAACACCGAGTCCAGGATCGACATCGACATGCGGCGATCCCGCGACCTGCTACGCCTCGGTGGCACCAACTCCGACTTAGTATTACCACCACCATTACCGGTCGATGTCTCGTCCGTGTCACGACGCGCAGTGGGAGGTCTCAATCGCCCTGAGTTTCGACGTGGAGACTTCGTCTTACGCAGATTGGCCACCACACCGCCTATAACCTAAATATGCAGAGTGGCTCCAAAAATAAACGGCAAAGCTTTAACTCCGTCAGATATTAGCCGATTTTCGGAAAAAAATTGCTGTCAAATCGAGAAAAAATTTGCCGTAACACTCTCACTAAAGATCCCACCACATTTCAAGTTTGTCGCTACACTACCATGTGAAATGTCGCAGCGTTTTGTTGATCGCGAAATTGGCCAGTGGCGTCACCGGCTTGAGTGCATCGTCCAGCAGCAAAACGGACACACTGAACATTTTGATGTAAAAACTGCAGGACGTAACAGTTACGGTAAACAATAATTGAGGCAATAAACAAGTTGTTTCCTGCTGCTGATTTCTTAAAATGTGTTGTTACAAAAGTCGTCTTGTTTCCAAATGTTGTTTTTAAGCCACCGACATTTTACATTTTAAAATGTGGTAGGATCTTTAGTGATAGTGTTATTTCGAATTTTCTCCTAATTCTTACAGTAATTTTTTAATTCGGTCAACATTCGCAGAAGTTGAAGAGTATAAAAATTGTGCTATTTTGAGGCCAGTCTAGGTAAGTAAGTATAAATCAACCAATCGATCGATCTGTATTTAATAACCCAGCTGTACAGTAGGCCTACTAGGCCTAGTACAATAATGCCGTGGAATGTGACAAGCGTGGCAAGACGGTGGGCAGGACAAAACGACATCATCATTGCTAACTTAAAAACTAACCTTAAAACCTAGTCTACAAACGTTCAATCATTAAAAACAAAGCAGTTTGACAAACGCATAGGAACCAGCACATTACAAACCCGCAGAATATACAAAATATAAAAATAAAGTGACAGCCAATTTTGTAGAAATACAAATGAAAAACAGTTGAAGTTATCTGTAAAGTAAGGTCAATTAAAAATAAACGAATGTTCATGTAACTCTTTGCAGCAGTTTCAGGCAATATGTAGACCTAATAAATCGTGTCCACGCGGTCTAAGGGTATCCGTCCAACGGCTTACCTGTGGCCGGAGACTTGCTTTGGTGGTTCTGGAGCTGACGTCATTCGACGTAGTCAATGCTGTTGTTTCTGCGCCGCCGTCGCTGGCTTCGTGTCGGGGAGGCTCCTGGACACGTGGCGTCGACAAGTCGGTGCCCGTCACGTGACCTTTACCTTCATGCGTCACTGACGCCATTGTCAGACGGTCAACGATCTGGGGTCATTACCTCATTATGGCTGTGTGTCTAAAAGTTTGCGATCAAATATCTATGTTTGTTCCTGTCGGTTAACTGACTGTCAGTTGTATCTGCTGTTGTGTAATAGCCTACGGCTGCAGTCTAACATATCTCATCTCGTCTTACAACAGTTAATCTTTGCTTCATTAGAGTTCTGCTCCGGCGAATAGCATTAAAACCGTCTTCAATATCATTTCAAAAACGACGTATAGTATACTCCTGTTTAAGAAAAACTTCGAAAATGTAGGCCTATATATTTGACGTCCAGTATCAACACTTATCTTCGATCTCACGACGTCAAAACTAAAAACGGTGATTATGTATCAAATTCGGACTCTATGATCTTTACACGTCATCGAGGCCAACAACAGTCAGCAGCGGTCCTTTCACAAAACTCAGGGTCATCGCAGGTTAAGTCAGATGGTACGATAGAAGCTGCGTCTTAAAGCGTGTAGTGGAAGTTCAGTCGTTACCAAGCAGCGTTCAAACCTAAACACAATAACACATAGTGCACAGTTTTCATTTAACCAGTTTTCTTCCATAATTGTTTTTTGAAGACTTATCGCTGACAGCGTTGCTGAATGACGTTTTATCGAAGTTGGACAGTGAAGTGATTTCACTGTATAGGCCTCCATAATTTTGCTAGGCTATCTCCGATGCTTGCAGGCTAGGAGTATAGGTCAGGTTTGTTATCTGTGATGGGTTCATTATCCGGAAACCGCGGGCATCTGGAAAAAACTGTTTGTTTGACAAAGTTATGACATTTGGTTGCTTACGTTTTATATCACCAGGATACTCACGAGTATCTGTTAACCACGCCTCTTTCACATCATATCATATCATATCATTTGGAATGGCGCCCCTCATTTGTAGCAGTTAGCAGATGCCACAGTATACAGCTAACATTATATGACAACATGCAGTAATAAAATAAAAATGCGATAAAAACCCGACTCCACTTCACATTAACATGACTGCACTTGCAAGAAAGGCGCATAATTAACTCAAGTTGACGTTCTCGTGGCGTCACTGACCAGTAGGCCTAGTTACATTCTAAGTGGAGTGCGTTCTGCTGGAAAAGCACAAGCGCTGAAGACGGAGTGATGCTTGTTTGCCATAGAAACCGCATCAGCAGCAGCAACGAAAGCAAGCAGCTTTATCAGGCAGCAAAGTCTTTTATCATTCAACCGTGTGCTGTTGCCTACCTACGTAGGCCTACTTAGCCAGTTTGCTTTGCTTCCCGGCCCAGCAATCGCCCACACGCGCAGATAAATTTAGTGAGGTTATAACAGCTGATGTTTGACTAGACCAAACTTTACCTAGCACTTTGCAAATACTGCATGAAAACTGAAAGCGGGACGTTTGCTGACCACGCAAGCACTGCTGCGTAGACTGAAATAAAACACTCTGTCTCCTAGAACTAAAGAAGAACGAAAATGATTAAAATCTCTACAGCCACAACTAAAGATCAATTAGATTAAAAAGGATTTTGAAACTCAATAACGATACAGTCGTCATAGTCTTGCTGCACGCCGCATAAGTTTCAGTGTTGAAGAAAATGCAACGGTAACGACAACACGATAGCCTAAACGAGCCGACGGCTTTTAACTGTCCTAATACCAGCCTACTCGACTAATCCATTACACTGGGAAAAAACTTAGGCCTACCGGTCTACACAACACAGAAAAATGACAAAAATGACAACAATCTTTATCGACACAGCTCACGTGGTGGACTTCCTGCAGCTTGCTGGGTCAATATTATATACGTACAGAAGTTCATAAATATTCAGAGTTGGCTAATGGCTGCTATACTAACTCAGGGTTGACCGTTAATGGGTAGGCTACCTCAGGGCTGAGAAATATAATAAAAATTATAACAGCGATTGGATATAATACATCCGCTGAGTTTTAAGCTACTGGGCTCTTTATCTTAACTCTATAAAGATGCCTAATACAGAAAAGTTCAAACAAAAAAAGAAAAGTGCCACAAAGGGCATTTTTAATGAAGAAAATAGTCTGCTTTCTGCAAGTGATAAAAATACGTCGTATATAGAGACTCAACGTTTCTTGCCACCCAGCAGTTGGCTGTGGCCCATTCTTATACAGGCACAATACAGTGTCAAGCCCGGTTCCCATCAAATGCAATGCAAGAAAACAAACACTGCATTTTCATCAACGTAGCCTATTTTGTCTGTTATAATACATCAGTTAAGTTTTAAGCTAGTGTCGCAAGCGTAACTTGTGTAAAAACCGCACGCAACGTAGCGTGCTTTGCGTTACGTTCGTTACGTTCTATGGCGTCGGCTGTATGGAGTGGGCTGCCGCGCAGATGCCGTGAGTAAAGTACGAGTATTTCGTGGTGGGTGGGCTACAAGAAAGCGTCGAATGAAGCCCAAAATCCACTCGTGTCGATTTTTTGTGGATCTGTCTCGTGCAACGCGCTGCACGACAAACTAACAGCAAATCCGCAACGTCTAGATGTCACGTCGACAGCGGCGTCGTGTGTGGGCTGAAATAATGGGAGGAGCAAGATGCACAAGAACGTGCAATTTGCCGACTCATACCTGCAAATTTTCGACACAGGGCATTATGGTTGCTAAAAATTTTATTTCGGTTTTGAATGTTTCCAAAATCGGGAGTTTACACCTATGATTTGTTTTTACCTCCGAATTTTTGCCTTTTTGGAGGAAACTTTTCACGAAAAGATAATTTTACGACGATTTTTCGACGGCCAAAAATTTAGGGGAGGAGGCTTAACACGATTCCACTGCATGTCAGAATGTTGTACAACTTGTTTCGACTTGTTGTCCAACAAGTCAAATCTACAACAACTCGAAGCAGTGGAGTTTTGGTTTACAGGCTCCGTACTCTATCTGCATCAAGTCTGTGCCCAATAAAACGAGAACGCACGCATAACACACGGCCAACATAGGCTATCGGACTTTATTTGACCCAAGACCAAATCTTCCAACCGGAAACCGTTAGCTACATACAGCACTCATCGCTGTGTCTCTGTCTTAAATACAGCCTACTACTTCTGGCTTCGACACGCAAGACAAGGCTGGCATTCTGTCCATGAAAGCAGCCATGGACTCTGCCATGTCTACCAGTTAAGTACATTATTCCCCAAAGATCTTAAGAAACCGTCAAAACTCCGAAAGTAAATAGTGCGGATATTCAGATGGCGAAGATATCGTGAACATCAATCAGCATTTTGCAAGATGACGCAGTAAAAAAAAATAATGTCACAAAACTACAATAATTTGATCATCTCTTAATGGCATATTTGCTGCTGAAGGTTCTAGGCATAGTACGTTATCAGAGTTTGAAGGTCCTTGCCATTTGCGTGTAGCTAGATCTACATATCGGTGTTTGTAACTTTGAGTGCATTCTTCATGCATGTAATGATTGTACGACTGACACTTGCAAATAAAAGAAACTTCAAAAAACTACCTATAGGGTTTTTCTGGGCCACCCTGTAGACGTATTGTTTAGGGGCAAAGATCAACAACGGGTATGTAAGACGCAGTTGTAAACTGTAGACCGTTGTCCTGTAGGCGCCTATGCCTGTAGGGGCTCAACAGCTGATCAGCAACGGTTACGATAATACACAACAGTGATGTCAGTCCCTCAGTCGTACAAAAAAAAACTGCCGGCCGCTCTTACATCTCCAGAACTCACCATAAATAGTCTGTCTTTCCCATGTTTTTTAAACTCACTCCTAACACTTTCCTGTGCGTTTGTTTTGTTGTCTGTCCAATGCAATGCATAGCGTTGGACTTCCCTTTCCCCTTTTCCATCCCGTTTTCCTTCCCTTTCCTCTTTCCTTGCCCTTTCCTCTTCCCGTTTTTCCTTTCTTTTTCCCTTCCCCTAACTTCTAAAGTCTCCAGAAATAGGCTACGGTAAGCGCTTGCCACTAAAGCTAAATAAATGCTCAAAATTCACGGGTACATAACCCCAAAGCCTCTGCTAAGCGCTGGAGTGCTGAATATAGCCTACAGCCTGTGCGTACTAAAATTATGCAGCAAACGAACTTCACACTTATAGGGTGTTTACACGATCGAGCAAACATCGAGTAGCTAACTCGACGTTCTATGGTAATTAGCATGCTAATTAGGAGGGCGGGCGGGTTGTAATTGGAAGGCCTATATGACGCGTGATCAGCTGTGAGCTAAGAGCCTAAGCCTAAGCCTGCATTTGAGCCAGAGGCGGGATTCCAATAGGCCTGCTTGAGCCAACTCGATGTTTGCTCGATCGTGTAAACACCCTATTACAAACGTAGAGCGACAGTGAGCCGACAGGGATAGGGGCAGCAACGCCTCGAGGATAGGAACAGTTTGTTCCCATCAATACGGGACCTGATGCAGTGGGAACTCACTGATGCTGATGTCTTGAATTAAATCTGACCAGTAACCACCACCGCGAGACGAAGAAACTTTGATACAAGAGTGTAGCGAACACCGTGCGTTGTCTATGCTGACGATCCTGCTTCCGGATGACGTCACGTCTACAATGACGCCTTAACGGTCAACCCGTATTTATTAGACAACTCGGAATATTTACAAATTCCCGTATGTAAACGTAGGGTGATTACGATATGTCCGATGTATTCTGAGAGTGAGGGTTAACTTAATAACCGTTATTACATGACCCAGTTTTATCGCCTATCTCTCGCTGCAATGTCTGGGGTGTTATAGCTGCCCATAATCTTACTCCAGTTAAGCGTGACGACCGAAAACGTGCATGGATCGGGTTTGTGTACAGCACCCATTTTCAGGCAGAACTCGCCGTCGATCACAGTCACTAAATAAGTTCGTTTCAACACGGTCTAGTGTGTATTATGCCTCGTTACACTCGCATAAAAACTTGAAACCTATACATAATAGTCAATGTCAATCAACTAACTTCCAAGTTATGATCGATAACGGTATGATACCGTCATTTTCATTTACATGTAATTTTGCTTTCTCTTAGCCTTTTATTTTGTGTTAGACTTTGACCAGTAGACGTGGACCTACTGGTGATCCACAAAATTTGGTAGTTTCGGGCGCAGTGTAAAAGCTACACGGAGCGCCCAAAGTTTCACAGTTCAAAAAGGTTCAAGTCGTCACTTGGTCTAATGATGTAACACGCAAACACACACGTTGCCAGTAAACATAAAACATTAACACTGTAAAATTATTGTCGTTTCTCTCCGTTTGTTTACGTCTTCGCCCAACCTGTAGCTTTCCACATGCACGCCGTTCACAGCTCACCTATATAATTACTACTTAATCGGTAAGCCGGTAAGAAGACTTTCTATAGTCAGAATCATGAAGAAACCAGCGTTCATTAAACAGGCAGACTTTTTCTACATACATATTATAGCCCACGCGTTTAGAACAAACAGCTTTAGGCTGTAAAGAGTATAAATGTGACGGTTAAAATGAAATGGTACGTGCAAAATGTTAACATAAACGATCAAGTTCGTTTAACACTCACTTATACTACCCCAGACGTTGGTTTGTTTAGCTTCCTACACAGCTAATTAAGACATGACTGAGCGTCTGATGGCACATGCACTTGTGCAACTGCACCAGGAAGCGAATCATGTGTTTTCACGATGGAAGAAGGCATCCATTAAACAACGCCAATCAATCTGTCAGTCACAGTTGTAGCCGAAGGAATACGAGGCTGCTTCAAGGTTCAACAGTTTGGCATTTTTAAGCATATAATAGTGGATCAGTTGCTAGACAATGGTTGAACTAAGAAGATCTGAAAATCAAGTAAACCTAAAAATTAAAACACTAAACCAGCATGAATTAACGCTAGCGGTCATCATATCGGCTATCACGTAACGTCATCAATACCCCGCTTACAGATTGAGCAAACATCGAACAGACATCGAGCAAACGTCGAGCAAACGTCCAGCAAACATCGAGCAAAATATGAAGCATGCATAATATTCGGTTTACACGATCAAGCTGGCTCGACGACCTGGCTATATGTTAGCTGGACGAGCCAGCTTGATGTTTGCTCGACGTTTGCTCGATGTCCGCTCGATGTCTGCTTGATGGTCGCTATGCTTTATGCATGCTTCATATTTGTTCGACGTCTGCTCGATGTTTGCCGGACGTTTGCTTAATGTTTGCACGACGTTTGCTCGATCGTGTAAACGGGGTATAAGTGAATGCGCCGTTTTGGTCTTCTCACGCAACATCGCGTGAAATGTACTCGCGTGCATGCGAGACAACGGTCGCAATATTAATTATTATAGCAGCAAGTTTTACGCATGTGCATTAAATTTACTGGGTACATTGTAGGGAGTAGAATAGAGCTAAGGGGAAAGAAAAAAACGTCTAATAAAATCAGATAAATAAAAAGATAATCATTTCCAAGCCTGTCCGTCGCCGTCCAACGTTTCAGTGCAGCCTGCTTGACAGACACGTTCCCAATTTGCGAGTCCGCACAGCGACCATTTCAGACTTGTTTTTCTTTGGTCATTTGAAACAATAATTTTCGAATAACTATTTTGCCTTTCCATGCTGCAAACTGCATTTCGAACCACACAGTATTCCCTTTATCAGCCACCTTTAGGCGGATACAATAAGCCTACATGGTGATCCCCAAAAAAGTGTAAGCGACGATTTTGTCCCATTAGTTGCGGCTCCATATCGCACTAATTGCCATGAATTTTAACTAAACATAACAAATATATTAAAATCGTTTATTAAAGCTGAATTTAAAATTGATTAATATATGAAAACGTTCTTAAAATTGTAGACCTAAAATAAAAACTGTCGTCCAGTATGTCTACATTCGCATAGATGCACATGTATACGTATGTAGACTGATGCGTTGAAATATTAGTATTGTGGTTGCCTGGATAAACTTTTGCCAGAAATATCACTATTATATATTAACGACAACTTAGCCCAGTTATCAACAAAACATTATGCCGATATAAGTCATATAGGCCTTATATTATGCCGAATTTTTATACCCTGTTTACACGAGGAAGGAAGCTACATGAAGCACACACCGTTATCACGCCAGCTTTAAAACTGCACGACGTGTGCTTTAAGTTTGCTTCACGTGTGCTTCATGTATATGCTTCCTCGTGTAAACGGAGTATTAATCTGTAAGCTGTAGGCGTAGGTGCGCTACCAAGTAACAACTCTGGGCAAGTTGTTTACATCTACGTGTCTGTGTAGGTGCAAGAAGTAGTCTAGTGGTTGCTGTCGACTCGTAGCTTTCAGATTATTGTACGATTTTAACTGCCGGTCATCTGCGAGCAATCTTGAGCAAGTTGCTATACCTGCTGTGTGCTCAGGCCAACTCGGCCTCCTACTCTCAACGAAATGGGAAATAAGTGGTTGCTTACGGACTACGGAATGAAGGCCTAGTGTGGTTGATTGGGGCAGTGGTGTCTGCTTGCTGCAAACCGCCAGTCCATTGTTCTCTCACGCGGGCAATGGATGGCCGCATAGTGCGCTGCGTTATCATTAGCTCACGCCAATTAGCTGTCACTTCCGAGATTGTAAAACGCTTCTGTTCTTGAGTCCGCCTTATGTAAAAACGCTCTAACAAGTAGGCTACCGGACTTTATCTTTTTAACCTTTAGACCGTCAGATAGATGATCTTTTTAAGCTTCTACGCCATGCGTCTTTCACTTGCTGAGAAGTTTGTGACAGACGCAAACAGATAAAGTGCACGCGGACACTCACCTAGGACACCTGTCCGTCAGTCACAGGTGTGCAGTATGCTGTTTATTCCAATGACGACGACAGGTAAAGAAAAAATCATGTCTCATCATGTGTCTCCACGGTACACCGCTGCAGGCGTTCAGTCTGTTGTTGCAGCTAGCCGTACGTCGCCGAGAAAACTGAATCATTATAATACAGTACTGTACTATTACAGACCGCATGGCACGCCAAACGACTCTAAATGCCCGACAGTGCAGCGGCCAGTAAAGGCGCGTACAGAGCGACACAACTAAAGTGAACTGAACTCCTCCACTAGCTAGTTCAGTTCAGTTCAGTTACGTCGCTCTGTACGCGCCTTAACGCACGTCGTGTCAGGATCGAGGCAGGGTGGAAGCATTATTGTCCTCCCATAATTTTAGGCTGTCAAAAAATTGTCAGAAAATTTTCTTCTCATCAGAAAATTTTGATCCGAGAATGCAAAATTTGAGGATAAAAAGTGAAATTCTTATTTTCGAAAAATACAAAAAAAATTACAATTTTGAGCACCCGTAATGTTACAGATATCTGTTAGAAGTTATGTAGCTGTCTGTCGGAAAAATGCAAATTTTTGCCCGCGGTCCAGGCATGTAGCCAATAAATGCTTTTGTAGCCTATGTATTCTTAGACTATCGCATCTAAAGCTCAAAATAACCACTGCATTGCGCTGTTTCATTGCGACAACGCTGTTTCGTTGTGTTCAGTGGCGTCGTGCAGGAGAGAGGGCAAGGGAAATTCCCTAAATTTTGCACTGTCGGAAAATTGTCGTAAAATTTTGTTCTTGTCAGAAACATTTCGTCCAGAAAAGCTAAATTGGGGCTGAAACCCGCAATTTAGAGAAAATTTGAGGGCAAAATTAAAATTTAGAGCACATATACTGTGTCCCCAAAAAGTGCTGCACCAAGTTTGATCTATAACTTTGTCAATTTTTAATAAATTTTAAAAATTCTTTCACTCTCGAAATCTGTGGAAAATTTGCAACAAAATTGTCATTATCTATCCCACCACACCCTAAACATGTCGCTATATATTACCTTGCAAAAATACATGTGCAAAAATTGTACCACTCAAAGCACTAAGCGCGCGCTAACTAAAGAAAATGTGATCATAGTAGATAAGCTGGTACTAAGCCAGTAAGACCACGATTATTATTCAGTGCACCAAGTACCACAAACTGATGTCATGGGGATCATTTTTACGCTCGAAAGCATGGCTACTGCTTAGCGCGTCTTAACCATCGCAATTCTGTCTGTCTGTCCGTCACTTGTGGTCAAAAACGGTGCAAGCTAGGATCACCAAATCTTCACCGTCGGCTGCCTGGAAGACTCTAGTTTCAGGAACCGTTAACCTTTAACATAAATTCGAAGGGGGTCACTCTGAACTACGGCTATAAATGAGAGGGGGTAGAAAAAATTTGCGATTTTTAGCCAATAAGTCGATGTATCTCAATAACGGTGCGAGATATGGCCTTCGAATTAATCACTAATAGAAAGTCGTATACACTGTCTCTCGATTGCCACCAAATTCAATGACCTTGGATGACCTTGAACGCCAGAATGGGGTTTTTATAAATTTTTTATAAAAATTTTGAGCTGCGAGACAAAGTTCAAGCGCGAACTGCGCCGAAATCAATTGAGATATACATGGAGAAGCTGCGTATGAAATTTTCAGCATTTAACGTAGATTTCGACGATTCAAGTCTCGATTTTCTAGGTTCAAAAAAACCTGCGCACGAGGGCATTAAAGAGCGGCACCCCCGTAAAAGTCGTTATTTTACCGATGTTGGCCAGTCTTTCGTGAAAACGGTTGCAGATTGGCATAGACAAGCACTAGTGACGAGCTTTTCAGTCTTATCAACATCCATGACTTTGAAAGACCCTGAACTTCAAAAATAAAGGTTTTTATTGATTTTTGCGATACTCGGCTGCAGCGCACACTCCAAAAATAAACTGCGACGAAATGGCCGGAGATAGACTGACAGTTTACAAACAGGAACTGCTATAGGCTTTCGCACGTCTCGTGAGCATTAGTTCAAATTTCTTGTTTCCATGGCGATCTTAGTTTGAAGTGTCTTAAAAGACGTCTGCTAAAGCCCTGATTGAAGCAAAGTGTTAACCAAGATATAGCTGTTCAGAAATGTTGGTGATTGATGCTATTTTCTTTTAATTTAGTTACAGAATGCATGCTGTTTACAGTTACAGTTTGGAGAATGGCAACTGGTGCAAAAAGTTGGAGCCAAAACGTCTTTTCGAAGAAGTATGCCGTTCAGATAGTCGCTATTGGTAACAGACAGCACACTGAAATTGGACTAGGCCAGTGTGATATTCGTCGATCCTGCAGTTCAAGTCGATGAAACTCAACTACATTCTCTTACCTCAGTTACTGTGTGCCACGCGCAAGGTCTCTGGTAGTCCATTACTGAACAAGATTGATTCAGCACACAAAACATGCTAGTTTACAGCATTCGTGTTTCACAAGGTAGTGCAGCGACACATTTGTGATGTGGTGGGATTTTAAATAACAGGTTTTTCGCAAATTTTTCAGAGAGTCCGCCGGCGAAAAAATTTTGAAAATCCGTTGAAAATAATTGACGAAGTTATCGATCGTGCTAGGTGCACCACTTTTTATTGGACACAGTGTATAATCTTCTCTTTTGGAAATTTGCAGCCGTCTGACAAAAAACTGCAACTTCCCTCCCTGCTTGCTTTCTCTAACCCACGATGCAGCTGGTGGTGGTAGTAGCCTAGTAATATCAACGGCAGCTTCTAACGCGAAGTAACTCGGTAAAAACGCACTGCCGGAGCAGGTATTATGCGTAAGTTTATACAACTAGTGAAGCGTGACAAATCGTGCGCCGCTGTTGCGCATAATTTACCCCCAGCGTCTTATTATCATAAACAGAATTACTATTCTGACAGCCTCACCAATGCCTTACTAATACCCCGTTTACACGATCAAGCAAACGTCAAGCAACCATCAAGCAAATGTATTCAAAATACACGTGCACGACGTGTGCTCTATATTGCTTGACGTTTGCTATATGTTTGCTCGATGTTTGCTTGATGATTGCTTCATGTTTGCTTGATCGTGTAAATGGGGTATAATTTACACTCGGCATTTGGATCTCCTGCATCCTGCGTGTTTCTGAGTTATGATGGGTTGTTACAGTGACGTATTTAGGATTTGGCAAAAGGGGGGCATG
>Ga0056128_1000026_pt1 | contig 73758 bp, 61 predicted proteins | sample WorMetLIZISLAND2_FD_71113 | JGI IMG/M metagenome (GOLD analysis project Ga0056128, IMG submission 71113) | Marine gutless worms symbiont microbial communities from Max Planck institute for Marine Microbiology, Germany - Olavius geniculatus... ... | reverse complement strand
GCTTATGGGGTTTATCCCCGCCTAAACGGCGGGTACCGCCGTTTTCCACCAACGAGTCGGCCTAGTGAGTTTTTCGGTGAGAGTCGTCAAGCTTTTGGCGGGGATAAACCCCGCCACTACAATGATTGCGCATTAAATCATATTATTAGAAAAACACTACAATACTCCGAAAATTGTGAAAGCAATTCCAACTATATTATTCTTTATAATCAGCTTTGCTGCATCCCAGGTTGCAGCCGAACCAGCGGTATTACTACAGGAGCTAATCAACCGCACGCCGGAGGGTGAAGCCGTAGCGCTTGAGCCCGGCGTATATGCGGGGCCGGTCACCATCGATAAGGCCGTAATCCTCGATGGTAATAATCAGGTCACGATTGACGGCCGGGGAAAAGGATCCGTGCTGCTGATAAAGGCCGCGGGCGTGGTGGTCAAGAACTTGAAGATCATCAATTCAGGTGACAGCCACGATCGGGTGGATGCCGGTATCCTGGTTCGTTCTTCGCGCAATCAGATTCTCAGCAACAAAATTGAAAATACGCTGTTTGGGATTGACCTTCAAGAAGCCCACGAGAACCTGATCGAAGCCAACGAGATCTCTTCCCAAAATGCCCCTCTGGGATTACGCGGCGACGGCATTCGCGGCTGGGCCAGTCATCGCAATATTTTTCGCGGCAACAATATTCACGATTCGAGAGATATGGTCATCTGGTACTCCAACGACAATATCATCGAAGAAAATCAAGGCTGGAACAATCGCTACTCACTGCATTTTATGTACTCCGGCGGCAATACGGTCAGAAAAAACACCTACCACCACAATACGGTGGGAATTTTCTTGATGTACAGCCGGGATGTCACCGTCGAACACAATACGGTTAAATACTCTCTGGGGGGGTACCAGTGTCGGGATCGGATTCAAGGAATCCGACAATTTGACGATTCGAAACAACAAGATCGTATACTGCACAACCGGGCTTTATTTTGACCTTTCGCCCTTTCAGCCGGACCGTTACAACTTTATCAAAGCCAATAGCGTTGCTTACAACGTTGTCGGTGCTGCTTTTAACTCAACCCTATCCCGCAACATTTTAAAGGGCAACGCCTTTATCGACAACCTGGAGACCGTGCGCGTCCACGGTCAGGGAGTTGCCTCCGATAACCTTTGGGAGGGAAATTACTACAGTGACTACGAGGGGTTTGACCGGGATCGGGATGGATACGGGGACTTTGTTCACCATCATGATATCTTTTTGGATACCCTCTGGATGGACAACGATTGGCTGCTTTATTTTTCCGGCTCCCCGGTTGCCAGTGTGCTCAACCTACTGGCAAAACTGGCGCCGATCTCCGAACCCAGGCGCTTGATGACTGACCTAAAACCCGTTTTCTCCCCCAGCGCTTCGGTTCTGTTTTCTAAAGTCAATCTTAGTTATGACCCCCCGGTGATCGACATCTATGAGGATGATGAGGAAGATGTCGAAATGCCGGCAAGATTTGCGGGCGCAGATGATGAAGAGGAAGAGGAAGAAGATATTGAGGCCGAGCTGGAACAAAGGGATAACTATAATCGATACTTCTTGAAGCAATGATAAAAATAAGAAACCTGACAAAAAAATTCGGCAAAGCTCCGGTTCTCGACGGCATCGATTTGACCGTCAAGAGCGGCGACCGCATTGCTTTAATCGGACCCAACGGCGCCGGCAAGACGACCTTGATCCGTACAATTCTGGGTCAATATGTATGTAATGGCGAGGTGGCTGTTTTCGACAAGAACCCCCGGCGTCACCGGGTGGAAATACTGGATCGCATCGGATACGTTCCCCAACTTCCACCGCCCATTCAAATGAATGTAGGCGAACTGGTAAAATTTTCGGCCGACATCTCCCGTAAATCGAGTATAGAGGCCATTTACCAGAAGGCGAATGAATTGGGGCTGGAAATCGGCAGAAATGTGAAAAAACCGTTCCAGAAACTCAGCGGGGGGATGAAACAGAAGTTATTGATTGCTTTGGCCCTGGGACGCCAGCCGGATATACTAATTATGGATGAGCCGGCCGCCAATCTGGATCCCCAGGGCAGACAGGCATTTTTGCTGCAATTGATTCGGTCCATGGAAAATACGACAATGCTGCTGAGCAGCCACCGGGTGGACGAAATAATCAACCTGATCAACCGCATCGTTGAAATGGACTATGGCAAGGTCGTGCAGGATGAGCGGATCGACCGATCGCGTTTTGCGGACCAGAATCTGGATTGCCGGGTAACCCTGACCAATCAACATGCAGCGACTATCCGGATGTTGGAGGAATGGGGATTTAAGAGCGTCAACGGCGGGCGCGGGTTCCAGGGCAGCTTCATCGGTGCCGAGCGGTTGCGATTCTTAACGTCCATTTCTCATTATGCCAATCACATTCGTGAGTTGACGCTGAGTTGAGATAAAGGTTCTGGGTTCAGCGTTCAAGGTTCAGAGGTTCAGAGTTGAGCTTAGCCGCAAGATTAGGAGTGGAAAGTCCAATCAAGAAAGATACCAGTGAACTTTGCACATTGAACGCCCAACATCGAATCCTCCAGAGGCGGACTGTAAGCATCGAATAATGTATTCTGTCTACGATGAATAATGACTAAATATGTTCAAGCTGCGAGCAAGTTCGGGATAACCAAACCTTGAACCTTTGAACGGTTAATATGATGAAAACTTTCTTTCAAGTCACTTTGGCGGATTTTCGCGAGTCTATGCGAGCCAAATGGTTTCTTATTTACACCCTGGTTTTCGGCGGAGCTGTGGTTCTACTGTTCGTGATGGGTGTTACCGAGGCCCGCGTGATGGGATTTACCGGACTGAGCCGATTGCTGATAACCTATATTCAGCTTTGTGTGGCGATCCTGCCGATTCTGATCTTAGTTTCGACAGTTCGCAGCGTGGTGGGGGACCGGGAAGCCAATATTCTGGAGCACTTCCTTTCCATGCCGATTTCACTGGGCGCCTATTTCTGGGGCAAAATTTTATCCCGGTTTTTTCTGATATTTATTCCGATTACCGCGGCATTGCTGGGGGCGATCATATGGGGAATGATCAAAAGCCTGGCTATCCCCTGGCAGATCGGTGGTTATTATGCCGTCCTTCTGGGAACGCTTTCCTGGTGTTTCCTCGGGATGGGAATGGTGATCTCCACCCTTGTCCGGAAGCAGGAATGGGGCCTGGGATTATCCATCCTGATCTGGCTGGTTTTATTGCTGTTTATCGACGTCATCCTGATCGGTCTCATGCTGCAGCAGCAGATTATGGAAAGCGTGATTGTAGCTATTTCATTGCTGAACCCGATCATGGTTTTTCGGGCCGGCGCCGTACTGTTGTTCGATCCTGAACTGACATCGATGGGCCCGGCGTCCTATGTCATACTGGACAACCTGGGATATCGCGGTTTTCTGGCATTTACCATACTTTATCCGTTGTCTTTGGGGTGGCTTTTTTCCTGGCTGGGTTTTTTTCGTTTTAAAAAAGGGGATCTGGTTTAGCTGTCGGCCGGGATCAAGCATTCAAGCATTCGATATGTGGGGAAGCAACTACCTCAATTGATTGAAAATCCAATTGAGAGTCATTCGATTTGGACAGGGGGATCGGCATGAGAAAATTTTCAGTAATACTTTTTTTGATCATCATATTCGGCATGACCTGCTGGGCCTTTGCTCAGCCTCAAACAATCGATTCACAAAAGCGCTGTCCCTTATGCAAAATGTATCCGGCCCGATACCCGAAGTTCAATTGTCAGATTGTCTTCAAGGACGGCAGCTACGAAGCATTTGACAGCACGATCGGGCTGTTGGTCTATCTGCACTTTCCGGACAAGACCGGTAAAACACTGAAACCCGTTACCGGAATTTACTTTAAAGATTATTTGAAAGGGGGCTGGCTCGAAGCCAATCAAACCTTTTTCGTGGTCGGATCCGAAATCCGGGGGCCGATGGGGATCCAATTTCTGCCGGTGGACAGCGATCAGGCGGCAGCCGAACTTAAAAATCAGGCCCGAGGAAAAGAGATTGTCCATTTTAAAGAGGTAGACCGGCAGTATCTGATCGATGCCGCCAAAGCCGGATCGCTGCATAAAATGGCAACCAAGCTGGTACTCAAGTGATCCTTAGTAGTTGCATAGAATATTGAATCAAACTTAGCTGCTGCGATGAAGACCATGCCAGTTAAGACTGATTCTGGATTCTGGTCTCTGGATACTGAATGTTGTTGGGATTCATCGATAGCGTATTTCAGTCAACCAGCATCAAGTATCCAGTATCCAGCATCTGCTCGGAAAAAGCAACGGCCTCAGGCAGATCAGCAGGGCTGGTTGACTATCATAGAGGCAATGTTCGGCTGAAGGTAGAATTTCCGAATGACTTTTTCTATAACCAGAGTAGTTGCCCTTGTTTATCTGTTTTTATTAATCATAGCCTGCAAGGGTGGCAATGAAGAACAACTTCCGGTGGATTTTGTCTGGGACAGAGAGGATTGTGAAGAGTGCAAAATGGCCCTCAGCGACCCTCATTATGCAGCCCAGGTGATAGATGCCGAGGGCAGACCTTATTATTTCGATGATATCGGTTGCGCTATTCTGTGGTTGGGCCGGCAGCCATGGAAAGATAAAGCCCGAACCTGGGTGAACGATGTCAAAACCACCGCGTGGATAGAAGCGGAAAAGGCCCACTGGATAGCCGGCGATCCCCAAACACCCATGGGCTACGGTTTTGCTGCCACGCTATCTGAAGTCGAAAATGCATTGGAATTTGAAGCGGTGAAAAAATCGATGCTTAGCGGCAATACCCTGGTTAACGAGAATATCCAAAAACATCTGGGCTCCGGCCATCAGCAGCCGCGGGTAGGGAAAAAGCCGGTTGCCGGAGTGGGTGAAAAATCTGATTAGTCCTTACAGGGCTCAACGGTTAAGAGGATTAGTCGTTATTGGTTATTCGTTAATGGTATTCTGTCAATTTTAAAAATGATCGTCTTCCATAATTTTAGATCATTTTAGTCATTTTGAATTTTAGATCATTGGTCACTTTTGAATTACTAATGACCCAATTAACATCGACAACAAATTGCCGATATGGTGCCGCAAAACGCAGCTAGAATATGACGGAAAAAGAGAGAAATAAGCCGGTTTCAAGGAGAACGTTCCTTAAAGCTTCGACTCTGGTTGTGGCCGGCAGCGCCGCAGCCTTTGGTGCAGCCGCCGTTCCCCTGTTAAGAAAAGACCGCCTGCTGCTGCGCCCGCCCGGGGCTTTGGATGAAGATGTTTTCCTGGCCTCCTGCATCAAATGCGGTCAGTGTCTGCAGGTCTGCCCGCCGCAGGTCATCAAACTTGCCGGGATCAGCCAGGGATTCGGCATCGGCACCCCCTATATCGTTCCCCGTGAGGGCGCCTGTATTTTATGCAGTGGATTGCCCTGTGTTCTGGCGTGTCCGACCGGCGCCTTGGCCCACGAGCTTTCGTTGGGAAAAGATGCGGAAATGGGCCTGGCCGTAATTAGCGGTCCGGATACCTGTCTCTCGGTGCAGGGTGTTAATGATCTGGTCTACCGGTTGGAGAATCTCCATCAAAAAGCCGGCTCTTTTTCGGATATGACGGAATTGAAAGACATCCTGTCATCCATGATAAAAAGATTGGACCAGGACGAAAAAAAGACTCTGCAGAGTAAATTCTCACTGCCGGATACAACTGATGAAACCCTGCAGACGATTGTAAGCCAGGTTAAACATTCAGATCTGGAATGGATTACCAAACTCGCCAAATCTGCCGGCCAGTCGCAAAAGGCCTGTCAGATTTGTCTAGATGAATGCCCCATTAAGGATGAAAAGACTATTGTCTTCGTTTCGAAGACCAATCCGGATACCGGCAAAGCGTATCTGTGGCCTTCGGTTCGGAAAACCTGCGTCGGTTGCGGGGTTTGCGAGGAAAAATGTCCAACACCGGTTGCCTCGATTACCATTACACCGCGGCTGAAATGGTCGGAAATGAAGGCAGGTGATCATAACCGGATGAACAGCCGAACATGACAAACAAACCAGAGAAAAATAGTAAAGCAGAAGAAAAAGTAAGAACCTTCAAAGGAGCCGGTCTGCGATCGGAAAATATGCCGCAGCCGGGACACTCGAAGCATAAATGGCGCAATATTCGCTGGGCAATTCTGTTGTTTTTCAGCTTTTTATTCTTTGCCTCATTTTACTTCGATATCCAAATTCTGGAAGGGTCCCTGAGTGGCTCGCGTTTGCTGGGATTCCATTTGATTGACCCCCTGGCCGCCATTCAGGTTATTCTTTCCAGCAAAATAATCATGGTAAACCTGATTATCGGGGTGGTGACTATTTTTCTGATCTACCTGCTGTTCGGTGGACGCTCATTCTGCTCATGGATCTGCCCGTATCACTGGCTGGCCGAGCTGGGAGAAAAAATACATCTAACCCTAAAAAAGAAAAAGATTATCAGGAATCGCACCTTTGATCGAAGAATTCGCTATTTTCTGTACCTTTTTTTATCATACTGGCATGGATTACCGGATATACCGTTTTTGAAACCATCAATCCGGTCGCAATTTTGAGCCGATTCATCGTATACGGACCGACTTTGATGCTGATATGGGTTGCGGCATTGCTCATTTTTGAGGTCTTGTACAGCCGCCGGGCCTGGTGCCGCTATTTTTGTCCGGTGGGTGTTTCATACCAGTTGATCGGCCTGCTGTCACCTTTGCGAATAAAATGGGACAAAGATAATTGCTCAAACTGTAAACGATGCCAAACGGTTTGTCTGGTCCCCCATGTCCTGACGAATTCCGTCAATCTGGGCAAGTCTGAATATATAAATGGATCGGATTGTACCCGTTGCGGACTGTGTGTGGATGTCTGCGATGACGAAGCGCTAAGTTATGGTGTCAAGTATCTGGATAAGATTATCTAAAAAGAAGGTTCAACGGTTCAACGTTCGGGGTTCCAGGTTAAAGAACCCTAATTGCCCTGCCCTAAAGGGTATTGATCCCGGGGCGGCATGGCTGTCACACCCTATGGGTAAAACGGTTAATTTTAGCATTGTGTCGAAAAACTCGCAATGTCAGTGTATTACAAACTCTGAACCCAGAACCCTGAACGCGGAACCTATAATATCAGGAGGTAAATCATGAAAAGGCTAGTTCTGATATGTGCAACATCGTTTCTGACCGTTTTTTTAGCCGGCCTGACGGTCTCGGCCCAGGATGGGGCAACCATTTATGTCCATAAATTCTGCACGACCTGCCACGGGCAAAATGGGATCGCCATAGCTCCCAATTATCCCAACCTGGCCAGGCAGAATGAACGGTATCTGTTCAATCAGGTCAAGGACATTATTGCTAAAAAAAGAGCCAACAAACTCACGCCGCTCATGACCGAACACCCGGTCGTTATCAGTATTACCGACGAAGAAATAGCTGCTATTGCAGCCCATATGAACAAGATCAAGAAATAATTCGGATGGAACCAACTCCTCAGCAACCCGTTGCCGGAAAAGGGACCCAAAAGAAGTTGTTTATTGCTTTCAGTCTGGTGACCCTTGTTTTTGTCGTCCTATTTCTCATCATCCTGCCCTATGAGTTTTACAATCGAGATGTTGATGAGGCCCGGCAGAATGCCCAAAATATCTCCAAGCTGATCAGGACCGGTGTGCTATCCCATATGATCGAAGGCGCGGATCCGAAGAGTATGAGAGATCTGCTGAAAACACTTCAAACACAATTCGATTTTGAATTCCGGCTAATTCGCAGCCGTCAGGTGGAAAAACAGCACCGGTATGAAGAAGATCCACAAAGCAAAGATGATTTGATTAATGAGGTTCTGCGGACCGGACGCGGACGCGAGGATTGGCTGGGCAGTACCCGCTTTCGTTATGTGACGCCTTTTGTGGCCGACGAGAGTTGTCAGAAGTGCCACCGGGGGCTGAACGATCAGATAATTGAAACCGGCACTGTCCTGGGTGTGTCCGAAATCATTTTCGAACTCAAAAATATACGTAGTGCTTCTATCCGACAGATCATCGAAGTTACATTGCTTATGGTCGCAGGCCTGATTACCTTGGGGCTCAGTTTATTTTTTATCGTAAAAAAAGGAATACTTGATCCGATGGGAATCAGGTAGGAATGTCGAATTTCGATTGACGAATGACGAATTGAGGTTCGCCTCGCCTCGACTGAGCTCGTCGCAGGACGGCGGATCCAATTTAAGGATTTTCATGAACACCACCAATTATCACTGGTCGCTCATTCTTGCTTTGGGGCTGTTGTTATGTTTTATAGCCAATGCCGCCGCCGATCAGCTTCCAGAAGGTGACTGCAATAGCCCCAAACCGCAAACCGATTTAAGACATTGTACGTTCTGGAACAAGTCTTTTGCCGGAATTGATCTGCAAGGTGCTTTGCTGGATGGCGTATCCTTGCGCAGCACCAATTTGACCGGCTGCAATCTCACGGGCGCCAGCCTGCGGCAGACCGATCTGCGCTGGTCGGATTTCAGCAAATGCCGCTTGATTGACACTGATTTCAGCAACTCAAACCTGTTCCATGTTACCTTCAACGGCGCGACTATGGATCGGGCCAAACTGAATAAGGCCTATTTATTCGGTGCCAGGTTCAATTACATTCAGGCCCGGCAGGCTGATTTTACCGAAGCATTCATGAAAGATCTCAATATAGCTGAAAGCGATCTGGTCGGCAGTGTCTTCAAACGCGGGAAAATGTTTCGTGCGGTAATGATCGGCAGCAATTTATCCGGCGCCGACCTGCAAGATGCGGATTTGACCGGTAGCGCTTTGGAAGAGGCAGATTTTTCCGGAGCTAATCTCACGCGCGCCTCCTTGAAGGGAGTCACGCTCGACGAAACAACTTTTGCGGAAGCAAACCTTGATCAGGCTGATTTCACCGGCGCCCGGATTGAAAATAGCAACGGCGCCGGGTTTCAAAATGCGATTAATGTCCCCGAACACCTGAAAAAAATGCTCAACCACTAGAGCCTATGCCTTGCACCCCTTTCCGTCTGCCGATTTGCAAATTTGGATTTATCACGTTAGTTGAGGACAGCGCGGCATTTTCTATTAGGCGTCCATCGTTGGCAGCATCCGGTAAGTAACAAATCCCTCGGTCCCGCCGGTAAGCGCATCATATAATTTCCGGGCGGTCACATTGTCATGCTTGGTCAGCCAGTAGACCGAAGTCCATCCCCTGTTTTTGGCTTCTACGACTACAGCTTCGATCAGGGCCCTGCCGTATCCGGTGCGCCGCAAATCAGGGCTGACAAAAAGGTCCTGGAGGTAGCAAACCGGATGGACTTCCCAGGTGTCTTCATGGGGGAAAAAATGAACCAATCCGGCAATTCGCCCCGGAGCCTGAGATTGATCCGGGGATTCCACGGCCAGTAGACATTGGAATCGGTGCTGCGGGTCCAAAATGCGCTGCCAGAGGATTGTCGTGGTTTCCGTCGGCAATTTCGTTTGATAAAATACGAGATAGGCCTGCCAGAGGGTTTGCCATTCAGAAAAATCTTCCGCCGTCGGCGGGCGTATTGTACCTGTCATGATTCACTCCTTTTTTCGCAGCACCTTTTGACCGACCGGACAGGCCTGGGTGCAGATCCCGCAGTTGTGACCGCCGTGAAATTGACTAAAATAGGTCTTTTTGTAGCGATCACAGGCCCATGCGTCCAATATTACATCCCTTGCCACACCCGGACGCCAGCTGCCCCCTTTCAGCGCCTGAGCCGGGCAGACCTCAACACATTGGGTGCATTTGCCGCACAGGCTTTTTTCGATGGGCCCGGCCGGTTTGAGCGGCGCATCGGTGAGGACGGTTCCCAGACGCACCCAGGGCCCCCAGGGCCGGGTTAATAGCTGGCAGTTTTTCCCCACCCAGCCCAGACCGGCCCGGGTGGCAGCCGTTTTGTGCTGAAAATCGCCGCGGATATTCACCGGATCGCTGCGGATGGAAGCCGGCAGGGCCCAGGCCCGGTGTCCGGCACGCTCCAAAGTCCTCGCCAACTCGGCTGCCAGGGCGTCTATCCGCAAGTTGACCTGTCCATAGAGCAGCGAGTAGGCATCCGTGGGCCCCTGGGCCAACTGATCCATGACCCAGGGCTCCATCTGAAAGACAAACGCGATGCCGCGGTGATATTTTGCCAGTTCCCCGGAAGTGAGGCCCGCGAGACCGGCAAACCCATAAAGGCTGCAGCCGTGCGAAGCTGCGATCCGGGCTATTTCCTCCTCAAGTTTTTTTGTATCCATCTTATCCTCAACGCAGACCAATTTACAGGCTTATGTGGCCTAAAGCACTACTGTATAACTCGTCGCTTAATTGACTTAAACGCCAGCTAAGAGTTATTCGTTATCAGTTATTGGTTATTGGATTGGTAGGGACCGGATGGGTTTTTATATATCACTGATGAGAAAAATATGGAATCGGATTCCAAGCTTTTTCAAATAACGATTAACAAATAACCAATAACACCTAATTGAGCATTTTTAGCTCAATTAGGTGTTATTTTGTCCCCCAGACTTCAACCTCGGATAGGTGAAAATAGGTTTTGGCAGTGAGTTGCAATCGAAGATAACGGGCAGCTATGGGGTTTAAAGGCAATCGGAGTATGCGAAAATATTTACCGCCATTGTCATAGACCTGTTGCCAGTTGCTGCCGTCATCCGAGACAAGCACTTGCAGCGACTTTGCCCGTTTGGCTTCGGCGATCCGGTTGTAAATCTCTAATTTATGAACGACAGCGCCTTCACCTAAATCGACCTGCCACCAGGGAGACTGCTCGTAGAGACTATGGAACCCGAACATTCCTTGATTTCGATCACCATCAACGGCACCATCGCCATCTTTGGCAGCAGCCTCACTCCTGGTTGTTTTCCTAAAAGAACTGACAAGGGTCGGTCGGTTCAAGGCAATGTTTATGAGCTTTGGCGCTGGCTCAAGCGCCTTTTCCGATGTTTTTACCGCAGGTTTTTGCGGGGTTTTGCCCGAGACCGGCCTGCCAGGCGGTTCGATTGAAGAAACAACTGTCGACAACGAACCAACAATGCCATAATCCCGATCCCAAACCTTTCCTTGGCCGTCAAAGGTGAATGTCCGGCCCCAAATGGCAAAGTGACTGTCACGGGGTTGAATCCCGGCGGTTGAATGGGTTTCTTTGGCACGACTTTTTTCATGAAAGCCGGTGGCTGTAAATTTATCGTTGGCATAGCGCAGCGTATAGGTTTCTCCGGCTTTGATGGTTCCCAGCGGGTCTGATTGCCAGTTGCCGGTCCAGCCTGAATCATCGACCTCTTTGGCTTCCAGTATAACGAAAAACTCTTTACCGCTTTCTATCCAGTCGATCCACGCTGCCAGCGAGGATGGAGATCGTCGTGACTGTTCCGGCTCGCGGCGCGATCGTATTTGCGATGTTTCGCGGTTAACGCTCTGAGTTTCCTTGGAAATTTGCCGCTGTGGTGATGTGTTGGATGATGAAGGTATTTTGCCGCCTGAAGATGCGTCGGGCCTTATTCCGGCCAGGTCGGCGCCGGCAGAGACGCGGCGCCGGAATGCACTTTGCGCAACGTTGGACAAGGTATCGGGATCGGTCACTGCCGAGACTTTCCATTGATTTTGTCCTGACACGAGAATGGCGGCGTAAGGGCGTTTCTGATCAACGGTTTTGATTGCCCCGGTTGCATCCGGCCCTTTAATGGATGAATGCAGCGTGTATTTTGCAATTGCAAAATAACCCTCCCTGGCAACTGAAAGATCCCTGATTTCAAAACTCAGGGTGTCAAATCGCTGCCAGAGCCTTTGGGTAATCTCTTTTCGCAGTTTGAGTTCTTTGGGGGTCACTCGGCTGAGGTCTTGAACGGCATAATATGCTGCAAGATTTTCGTCCTGAAAGTACTGGTAGTATTTCATCAAAGCCGCATAAACGCTTTGATCGGCAGCAGCGATTTGTGTCTGATTAAAACAAATTGCAATGATGCTAAAAACGAATAAGCGCTTCATAGCCTTGTACATCTACGAGGATTCCTTTCATGTCGCGGTAACCGTCCCTGTCGGTAATCGCAACGATAAGTTGCATGTCATTGCTTGTTATTTCAGCCCGGCCGGCTTGAAACGTGTCAGCAGTCGCCTCAAAAAGATGCTGGAGAGTTCCAACTGTCGCCATGAGGGCCGCTTTTTTGGCATGCATCAACAGTTTAAATTGGATGGGAATATTTTTCCCGCCTCCCACACCCAGGGCATCTCCCATATCCAGCGCAAAATCGATGGTTCCGTCTATCAACCTCGCGCCGTCTAACAGAATGGATCCCAAACGAAACGCCTTTTCATAGTCGGCAAACTCATTATCAACAAGATCTGCCCGGCCCATTTTTTCAGCCTGGGTCTTGGTGTGGTCATGGATGGCGCTGAAATTTTTATAGTCGGATTCCAGAGCGCCAGTGATTTTGCCAAGGTTTTGGGTCTTGATGTTCAGCTTCATCGCATATTTGGCCAGCTCGTATTCGTCAATATATTGGTACACACCGGATTTTGATTTGGCCTTTTTCGCAGTATTTTCCTTGTAATTCTCCATCATTGAAAAACTGGGCATTTTTTCAGCTGCTTTTTCACCGTATTTCGCTGCGATACCGTCGGCCAGGTAGTCATCAGCCGTATTCACCAAAACATCCTTGCCGGCTTCAGACCATTCCTCATATATTTTTTTGGTCAGCTTCAATTCCAAGTACTCCGTTGTTTCAGGGACCAGCCATCCGAATTTCGACGTTAGGTTATTCGCTTTAGTGAACAGATACATATTTTTCTGGGAAAATCCGTCCCAATCCAATCCTTCATATCGTACCGTGCCACCTTCGGGAATCACTGTAAAAAAATCCATGTTGCCGTCAGGATCCTTGGCTTCAACTGTATATACTTTGTAGGCCCCTTGCCAGGCTGCCGGTTTGCCGACCGGCTTTATCGCGATGATTTCCGGGGCCGGGGACAGCAGCGGCACGGATACGGGTGAACCGGCTACATCTTTGGCCCAGACGGTTAAGGATACATTTTTTACCGGGAGTGAGGCCGATACCGGTGAATCACTTTGTATGGTAACCTCGAAACTGCCATCCTTTTTCAGGATACCAGCGAAGACCCGAATGCCGAAGGTAGCCGGACGGGTTCGCTGCGCAACTTTTGCCGCTATGGGAAATCTGACGCCGGCCAGTTGCTCATTTAAGGGATTTTCAACAATTGCCTGACCGTCAAGTGAAAGACTGGACTTCCCATTTAAGAGCAGGGCTTTTTGGGGTTCATTAAACTTGACTTCCAATATACTGAGCCGTGACCCCTGGCAGCGATCACCCGCAGGGCCACAGCCTTTTGGACAATTTGTTTCGGTATAGCGACAATCACCGGTAAGCGGATCATAAGTAACGCCCTCATAAAGAGTGGAATTCTGACAAAACCTTTTCTTTTTGCATGCCTGTTCATAGGCATAGTACTTCCCGGGTTTATCCGTTTTGACGACCTTGGTCATTCGTATAGTGACACGGTAGTCTTTCTTTTCAGACGGATCGACCCGTACGGTAATGGTTTCATCCCGATAAAGGTCCGGCAGCGATACGGTGATGGAATAGGTTCCTGTTTTTAAATTTTCAAAAGTTTTGTTTCCGGAAAAACCACCGCGGGTGTCAGGAATTGTATCCCCATCTTCGTAGAGTTGTAATATGGCATTTAACGGATCACCGGTTTCAGCATCTATAGCGGTGATCGTGACATCACGCAACTCGTTGTCCACGCTTTTGCAGGCTTCTTCACAGGACCGTCCCAGATATTCGGCGGTCATCGCCATCTTCTTCCATTCGCCGGACCCGGCATTGCACCCTTCAACACAAGCCTGGTAAGTCTTTGAATCGGGATTGAACGGATTTATGTCGGACAGTGCGGCGTAAGGGAAAAGAAAGATCGTCACAGGAAGTAAAAAAGAAAGAATGAATAAGTTTTTAAAGGGCATAATTTTTTGAATGAGGCAGAGCAGTTACCGAAGGTTATTCACAATGACGGAAAATAGCTAGACTTAAAATTTGAACTAATTTAATTATAGGTTGAATTGGCTGGATATGTCCAGTGAAATTGAACACCGGCACGGTTGACAGGATTTGGCGGGAACCTTAGTGTTTGCTATTGAAATCTATTTTCAGTTCACTCTGCTTCGCCAAGCGGCAATAGCAAGTTCGGCAGCAATTTAATCCAATTATCTTTTAAGCTTGTAGGTAAGTTTTCTTTTCCTAAAATAAATGAGACTCTGAGGAACGCGTCATGCAGCAGCCTATCGGCCTGTTGAGCGATAACACGAATTGGATCCAGCCTCTGGTGCGCGCGATGGAGGCGGCCGATATACCCAGCCGTGTAATCCCTTTTCCCCAACCACCGTTTACCGAATTTGATGCACGCAGCTTGCCGGGGGTGATTTTCAATCGCGTAGCCATTCGCACCGCCATGGGCTCAGCGGGGTTGGTCACATTGGTCAGGGACTTGCTGACAGCCCTCCAATTCCATGACAAGCACATCATCAACAACCGCCACTGCCATCATGTCGGATCAAGCAAAGCCCTGCAAACTTTGGTTTTCGAGCGTGCCGGCGTAATGAGTCCGAAGACCCTGGTGCTGCACGATAAGGACATGCTCACAGCGGCACGGGAGCAAATACCGGATGGGCTGCTCAAGTCCAATGTGGGTGGCTTTGGCGCCGGTGTCTGGGCGCCGGAGTATCCCGACCAGGAGGTGCCTCCAGCGATGCTTGTAGACGCTTTTTCGGCCGACGGCCTGGCCGTCTGGCAGCAACGGCACATACCCCGGGACGGTGTAATTTATCGGGTGGAAATGCTGGGCGGGGAAGTACTTTACCGAGCCCGAGTGCCGGTAAAATCGGATAATTTCGACTACTGTTTGGGGGATGCGGACCGCTCCATCGGTCCCGGATCCTTTGGGGGGGGGGGTCGGTCACTTTGGACCAGGCACCGGATTTCATGCTGCGGACAGATTTGGCGCGCATCTGCCGTCTGGCCGACATGGAGGTCGGCAGTGTGGAGTATCTAATTCCCCAAGGCGAAACGGCGGCATATTTCTTCGACATCAATCCGGTTTCCACCTATCACCCGAATACCGCCGCCCTAATGGGTTTCGATCCCTTTGAAAAATTGGCCGCATGGCTTAAGGCACAGGTCCGCCGGAGCTGAATGATATTAGAGACCCGTGCCCAAATTCCTGATATCCGGATATCGAGTAGGAGTTTGATATACTCAAGACTTGACAACGAAGTGTACCGCCGCTTTTGACCTGGGCCTGACCTTTCGTCCCAGACCGATGACACCGCGACCTTTCAGCTGGGCTCCTTTTCGCTTGAGAAGGACGCTTTTTTGGCCCTTGATCTTCATGATCGTACCGTTGGAGCTCTGGTCAATCAGGGTGAATTTTCCCTGGCTGTATTCAATGCGGGCGTGGGATCGGGAAGCCCGGTCGTTGTCGACCACCAAATCGTTTTTCTTTTGACGGCCCATGGTGGCAGTGGGACGATTTTCATGCAGTGTGATGGTTTGGCCCTGATATGTTAATTCCAGAAGGTTTTTGGTGGTCGATATTTCCATTTTCTGAGTGGCCATCGCCGTCGCCGCCAGGTCATTCTCTTCCCAGACCACCTCATAAATACCGCGCCCACCGCTTTTTCCCTTAACCTCTGTATTGTCGATATATCGTGTTGTGGACTGACGCTCGTGGGAAAGCAGCTTGACCGTGCTCTCGGTGGTAATAATCTGCCGCTGCCCGGCCAAGCCCACCATGCGGGATGCCACGTTGACCGCATCGCCGTATACATCGCCCTCTTCCCGTACAACTTTGCCAAATTGGATCCCGATGTAAAGATTGGGAGTCCCGAAGTCGGGATTATCGGGAAAGGGCATATCATCCAGAGACAGGTTCATCTCAACAGCGGCTTCCACCGCATCATTGGCGGTCGGAAATGTACACATGGTTTCATCCCCGAGGGATTTGACCACGGTACCCTGATATTTTTCCGTTACGTCTGAAAGAAGGACTTTACTGGCCTCTATCAGTTTTTTAGCGGTGCTGTCCCCCAAAGTTTCATATATGTGGGTGGTTCTAGCAATATCAGCTACCAGTATCGCAATATTATCAGTTGTTTGCGCCATCTTAAGTTATTATCCTAATTAATGAAAAAATTATTATTTTAAAAGGCTGAACTAATTTACATATAAACAGCCAAATCCGGTGGCCTTAACTATTGAAAGCTTGATGGAACTGTTACCTATTATAAAAAAAACCCCTGTTGGATGTCAATCTCGATTTTGTGCAAGGCCTAGGAGGTAATTGATATTATTTACAATTTTATTAGTTTATCGGGATTTGGATGAATGGAAGGTGGTTTGCGGGTTATTGGTTATTTTTTACTTGTTACAATAATTCAATAAGATCGATCTGAGCTACTTTGCTCTGCGCAGTCTGAAAGGCGAAGCGGGGTTTTCTGAAATCTGGCTTCAGACATTTTGTCCCCTGAAGCCATTTACCGATGACCAATATCTAATAACACGAAATTCTATCTGCCCTCTGAATTCTGCGTGCCGCGGCGTCTTGTGGGGTCGTAGCCCGACGTGTTAGGTCGTAGCTGAAAGCGAAGCCCTAAGATCGCAGAGCGAAGACGGGTCCTCTGTCTGTGCTAAACTTCCGAATTCCGCATCTTTAGCCGCGGCAAAGTCCCGTCCTACCGGACGACGACGGGTCCCAAATCCGAATTCAATATTCTGCCCTCAGTCGCCTATTCTCTGAACTCTGACAACTGTCCTTTGCTTTCTGCCCTCTGACATCTGTCTTCTGTCCTCTGACCTCTGTTTTCTGACCTCTGTTTTCTGACCTCTGTCCTCTGTCCTCTGATTTCTGACTTCTGACCTCTGTCATTTACCGAACGGACAGTGTGGGTACACGCACTCCTCACAATCCATACAGAGCCCCCCGTGACCCAGAAGAGCCAGTTCGGCCTTGCCGATTTTCTCGCCGGCCAGAATTCGCGGTAACACCAGGTCCAACACCGTAATACGATGATACAGCCCGCAGGCCGGCACACCCAGTAAAGGAATATCATTTATGTAGGCGACCAAAAACATGGCCCCGGGCAAAACGGCGGAACCGTAATGCATCTCTGTGGCTCCGGCCTGGCGGATTCCCTGGCGGGTGACATCATCCGGGTCAACGCTCATGCCGCCGCTCAGCATGAGCAGATCACAGCCACGCTCCAGATGCGCTTGAATCGCATTTGTGATCAATTCAGCATCGTCGGGGGCAAACGTGATATCTTCGACAGTACAACCCAAATCGGTCGCCTTATTAGACAATACCGGTGCGAAACGGTCTTCGATCAACCCGTGGTACACCTCACTGCCGGTAATGACCAGGCCGACTTTGGCCTGTCGCAAGGCGTGGACCGAAAGCGTCGCCCTGTTCTGCCGGGCGATAGCCGCCGCCCGTTCGATCGATGTGCGTTTCATGATCAAGGGAATCGCCCGAGTGGCTGCCACTTGTTGGCCTTTTTTAACCAGGGTGTGGTTGTGGAGCGTGGCACACATGACTTCATCGACCATGTTAAAGGCCGCCAGAGAGGCCGTATCAATGCTGAACAATCCGTCTCGTTCTGCCAAAAGTTTAATTTTGCCTTCCCGGGGATCATCATCCCAGACGATACCCTCCCCGGCCAGTCCTTGGGCCAGCATGGCGGCCGCCTCATCTTCATGGATTTCATCTTCGGCCAGGTCGATTGTATAGAGGTGGTTTTTGCCCAGTTTTTGAAGATGGCACAGGTCATCATCGCAGACCGTATGACCTTTGCGAAAGGCCGCCCCTTTGAACTCGCCGGGCCGAATTTCGGTAATATCATGGGCAAGTTTGGTCCCAACAGCATCTTTCAGCTTTACTTTTTTAAGCACGGTTAAAACTCCTTTTCGGGCAAAGAGCAGAGAGCATAGGGCATAGCGCATTGGCTAATGAGCATAAAGCTCAAAGAAATCACCTGAATCCCGACTGTTTTATCGATTTCATTCCTATAACCAATCAACTAATCAACCATTTATCCTTATTCAGACGAGCATGGCTCCTTGGCTTTTGAGCTTCGACTTTCATTCTGATCGCCGTCGGCCTCAGTTGTGGGTTTGACCTCAGGTTTCCAATTCATATCGGGCCAGGTAATTTCGCGGGCTTCGGAATAATAGGCATCATCGGCACAAGGTCTGCACAAGGTACGCCCATCTTCAATCACCTCGCGCCGGTCGCGCACCACCTGTCCACAGCGGTAACAGGTGGCCTTAAAACGGGTCGGTCCGGGCAGATCCTCATCGGGTACGGCAATCCTGACCTGTTGCACCCGAAACAATACACTGTCCGGCATCCGTTTATAGGCTTCCAGTTGCTGTGGATATTTTTGGCCTATTTCCGGGGCATAGGAAGGCGCCAGGTCGCGGGCTTCCTCAGTGGATATCACCCGGTATGCGGCGCCGGTTTCAAGATTCACAAAAGTGGCGGCCATAATCCCGTAATCCATAAATTTCAGGGACCGTCGACCCAGTTTAGCGCCGGTGACATGCGCAACGGCATCCGCCGTACAGCGGTCCATCTCCACATAGACAATCAACTTTTTGATCTGGTCATGGCGGGTGGGTTCATCCAACCCGATGAGCCGGCAGCCCAGCATGGCCATGCGCACCCCCACCACCTGACCCGGACAAAGGTGCCCGTGAGCCGCAGCCGAGCTTTCCACAAGTGCTTCAAATGGTTCCATGACCGCCGTTGTCACCGGGTGGATGGTGTATTAACGCATAAGGTCTCAGGTTTCGGATGTCAGCACGCAATTTAATTTCCGAATTCCTCATCTTTAGCCGCGGCAAAGTCCCGCCTTACCGGACGACGACGGGTCCAACTTCCGGGGACCCTTATGTTAATGTTAACATAACTAAACACAAAAAAAATGGCTATAAGCCGGCATGCAGTTTGTTGATAGCACAAATTTAGAAATCTGTAACTAAAAAACTTCTGAGCTTTATAATTTCAACATACTCGATCCCGTTTTGCAGAAAATGACTTAGGCCAAAAATATCCAACATATCCATACCGTTCTCGTTGCGGTATGGAAATACGCACAGCGGTCATTATATATGCGCCTGACGGAAAACAGATGACGGAGGACAGAGGACGGAGGACAGAGGACGGAGGGCGGAGGACGGAGGACAGATGACAGACTCGTGTCCCCTGCACCCCTCGTGTGAAACTTGGTCTATATCAATCCCAAGAAAGGGATTATAAATCGTACTCGTACTCGTACTCGTACTCGATACTTAGAGGCTCAAAAGCTTCGAGGACGAGGACGAGGACGAGGACGAAACGGCAATTGAGTTCATCGGAAACTGCGTTGATTTGGCGCAGTTTCTTTTCCGATCAGACCGGCTGTCCTTTAGCCGGAGGCTGCCGCTCTTTTGAAACTACAATGGAATGACGAATGACGAATTATGGAATCGCTTGGGGCTTCGCTCTTCGAGCTACGACCCCACACGTCGCTCAGTCGTTTTAAAATAGACCGTTCGACGAAAAGCTCACGACAGGCAGGACACATTATTCGATGTTCGATGTTGGACGTTCGATGCTTACAGTCCGCCTTTGGAGGATTCGACGTTCATTAGTTTCTTTTCTTTGATCAGACTGTCCGTTTTTTTGGCCAGAGGCAGCGCTCGTGTGAAACTTCGCCTATATTAACCCCAAGAAAGGAAGTTTAAATCGTGCTCGTGCTTGTCCTCGTCCTCGATACTTAGAGGCTCAAAAGCTTCGAGGACGAGCACGAGGACGAGGACGAGGACGAAACGGCAAATGAGTTAATCGAAACTGCCTTGATTTTGCGCAGTTTTTTTCTGATCAGACTGTCCATTTTTTTGGCCAGAGGCCGCCGCTCTTATGAAACTTTAATGAATGACGAATGTCGAATGACGATTGATGCGCCGGCGGAGTGGAATCGCTCGCGCAGCGCAGGCGTTTGCGCCGCGTGTCTCTTAGCCGATTTTAAAAAGATAGAATACATTAAATTTAGCTCATTTTAGTCATTTTTAATTTTAGATCATTCACACTGAATAAAATACAAACACATAATCAACATCGGCAATAAATTGTCGATACTGCGCCGCTAAGCGCCTATTGGGCCTGTCAACGTCTTCTTCTCCGTTCGGATGGTGTGGCGCTGGCTTCGTTGGAATCAGGGGATTCCTGGCCGGCGGCATCCACCCAGCGCACCACGTAGTAGTAGGTCACGCCGTCGGTGAGTCCGAAATCCCCATAAACACAGTAATCCGTGACATGTGCGCCGGCGATCCATTCGTAAGGCCCTCCGAGGGTTGTGCTTCGGAAAATATTGTAGCGGTTGGCCCCCTCTTGCGGCGTCCATACAATGTCGATCTTGCCGCTTTTGGCCCGCGCGTAAAGGTCGTCGATTGCCGCAAGCGGCTCGACGCACGCGGTAAACCGGCCGTATAGTTCAGCCGATGCGTGTTCACCTTCGTATACGAAGAAGCGCTGCCGTTCGCTGAACCCGCCGCTGCTGCCGATAACATCCCCGAAAGTCAGCTCCAGGGTGTAGGCCACGCCATCGATGATGAATATCGAATGTGGCCCCAGGCCGGAAAGGTTGACGATATCCGCTTGAATCTCGGGGGCGTGTTGAGATTGCCGGGCGTATCGATCAGTTCCAGAATATAGCCAAAATTCTTTGAAATTCCGCTGTGTGATGACAATACCACCTCAACATTCATTTCAACCGTGTCGGCATCCGAGCCCATCGCGATCGTTCCGTTATAGAAATTCAGCGTTCCGAGCAGAAACTCCTCTTCGGTAACAGTTGCAAACGCCGCGCCCTCGAAAGTCAGGCTGCTGGGGCCGTTGTTGAATGATGCCGGATCACCCCAGGTAAATTGGTCGGTTCCCACCCCCGTGACTGCCATACCTGACGGACCGCCCGGATTCAGAAAAACCCCCGCACCGGCGCCTTCCAATAATTCCGGACCTCCGGAAAGACCCGATGAAATACCCAGTGTGACTACGTCGCTGCGGGGTACAAGGTCGCCGCCCGTCGGTTCCTGGCTGACCACCTCGCCGGCCGGCCGGGAGATTTGCTGGACGACGCATTCAGTCTCCGTGGTCAGACAGCGAGCCTCGATATCTGCACGGGCACCTGCCCCGGTCAGGCCGATGACATCCGGCACTTCGACGAGGTATGCTTCGCAGACGGTATCGTCGCCCTGATACGACCCGCCGGCATCCAGGCACTGCGCCTCAGACTTCTCGGCGCAGCAATTATCCGGCAGGACGCATGCGCCGGTGGGTGGACACTGGTTGTCGTCTCCCAGGTACTGGCCTTGGCCGTCTGCAACATTCAGGCAGTCTTGCTCCGTGGCCTGGTCGCAGGAGCCATCCGACAGCAAGCAGCCGCCCGTCGGCGGGAGATCGCTGCAGGCAGTTATTTTGCCCCGCAATTCGGCGGATGCGCTCTGTCCCTCGTAGACGAAAAATTTATAATACTCGGTAAACCCGCCTTCAGATGAGACGATGTTCCCAAACGTCAATTTCAAGGTGTAGGCAATGCCGCCTTCAATGAATACCGACCTTGAATACGGACTGGACAACCTGACGATGTCGGCCTGTTTTTCAGGTGAAGTGCCGCTTATATTCGGCGTGTCGATCAGCTCCAGATTATAGACAAATTTTTGCACGATTCCGTCAGGAGTAGAAAAGTTTATGGCAACCACCAGTTCGACCGTATCGGCATCGGATTGGGGTTCGACCGTCCCATTGAAATAGGTCAGTGTCCCAAGTGTGAATTCTTCTTCAGTAACCGCCGCGAAACTATTCTCAGCAAAATCCAAACTGCTGGCAGCGCTGAAAGTCAGCGGTGTACCCCAGGCAAAGCTGCCGGAATCGACCCCTTCGGTTACCATGCCGGAAGGTCCTTGTGGGTTGACAAAGGTTCCTGAACTGCTGCCTTCCACCGTGATTGGAATGACAGACAGACCAGTGGATACGCCCAGCACGACCAGGTCGCCCGGTGCCGCCAGGTTGCCTTCCGCAGGATCCTGGCTGACCACATCACCAGCCGGCGCACCTGCTTCTGAGACGATACATTCGGTCTCCACCACCAAACAAAGTGCCGTCAGGATTTCTTGGGCCTCTGCGTCGGATAAGCCGATAACATCGGGCAATTCAACCCGGTCTTGTGAGCACTGAGTCGCATCACCTTGATAAGCTCCCCCGGCGTCGGAGCATGCCTGCTCGTTTGTTTCCGTGCAACAACCGTCCGATAAATTACAGGCCCCGGTTGCCTCGCATAGCGAGCCGTCTCCCAAATATTCTCCAGGGGTATCGCTTGCATTCAGACATTCCTGTTCCGTAGCCAGCACGCATGAACCATCGAGCAGGGTGCAACCGCCAATTGGGCAGCCAGCGGCATTGACGGCGATACCTGCCGGGGTGACCGGGCACAAGTCCATTTCGTCAGACACGCCATCTCCGTCGGAATCACGTTGCGCAGCCGAACAGCCGTTGTCGTCAACCACAGCGCCTATTGGAGTGCCGGGACACGAATCGAGGTCATCCGTTACTCCATCCCCGTCAGTGTCGCGTTGATCGGCCGAGCAGCCGTCGGCGTCGACGAAAGCATTAACGGGGGTGTCCGGGCACAGGTCGACATCATCAAAGACACCATCTCCGTCGGAATCGCGCTGAGCGGCCGAGCACCCGTTCAGGTCAGCTTGTGCGCCAAATTGGGTGCCGGGACAAAGGTCCCGGTCATCGGGGATCCCGTCTCCATCCGAGTCCTTCTGGTTGTCTGCGCATCCGTTGGCATCAATATTTGCCCCGTTCGGGGTGTCAGGACACAGATCTCTGAAATCCGGGACACCATCTCCATCTGAATCATAAATGCACGGACCGGATGAACAGTCGGTGCCGTCACCGCCATAAATGCCGCCGGCCGAACCGCAATACAATTCCGGCCCCACCGTGCAGGAATCATCCGGCAGGCAGCAGGCGCCGTAATCGGGGTTCGTGCTACCGCCGGTTGTGAAGGTCCAGATATAGCTGTTTTCCATCCTTGCGCCTGACGCGGCACTGCATACGCCGTCGCTGCCGCCGACGAGAGTTGCCCGGTAAGTTGTATTGGGTGAGAGAAAATACTGGCTGTTGGGGTGTGGGCTGTCCAGGCCGAGGCGCAGGACGGCGATAGTGGTGCCGCCGGCCGGCGGATCGACAACGGTCAGGTCAACCGGAATGTGCCGTACCGGCTGGTCTAGCGCGTTTAGCTCTTCGAGATAAAAGGTTCCTGCCTGGACCAGGTCGGCGGAAACCACCTGAAGCCCCTTTCCGGGATCCAGGGGATCGATGTTATCCACAATCACATTCGTCCAAGTATCGGCTGTAATGCACCTTGCCTGGGGCGTCATCACTGCAAACACGGACGTGGTAATCGGAATATTGACCTGGCCGTTGGCCGGATTCACGCCAATGACGACTGGCGCGGCTTCCGGAGGCAGGGGCTCGAAGTTGGCTGGATACATGTTGACGATATTGCACGGAACGCCGTCCGGCCCGATGTCGATCGAAAGCGTTATATTTTCGGCTGCAATCGCCTGGCATACGATGATCTCGCCTTCTGCCAAAGAACGCAGTCGAAATGCGGCCGTTACCGTCTGACCGGGTTGGATGTGGCCGAAGCTTTTTATGTCATTGGAGTCCGATATCGGGTTGCCGTCTATCCCCACCAATTCCGCACCGCCGCCGACAAACAGCTCCAGACTGGCGAAAAGGGCCGGCCTGTCGGAAACATTGGTGATTTCGACGATTAAGTCGAAAACATCACCGGCGGTGACATCCGGTCCGTCAGGATTGGTCAGAAAGCGCAACAGCACGTCCAATTCGGGCGGTCCCAGGACCTGGACCGTCGTGCCAGCGGACCCGCTAACCGGAATCGGTTCCGCCAGACCGCCACCGGTGACAAATCCTTCAAAATCAACATTGACGTCATAGATGCCGATGGCATCGCCCCGGATGATGAACTGTCCGATGCCGGTTTCGCCGGGCCCGATCTCGCCGATCAATACGGTATCGATGGCGCCTTCCAGATTGACATCCGGTATATCGCTGCCCGGCCCGGCGGCTATCGGGGTCAAGCCGGCGGGCAGGTGGACACCGGCGGTCATGTCGCTCAAATCGAAGCTGCCGGACACATTCCACAACGCAATGGTGATCTGGAAAAATTCCTTCAAGGTCTTGATGCGGCCGTCGATGATCATCACCCCTGGAATCGTTTGACCCTGCTCATCCGTGATCACCACGATCTGGGCCGCATTTTCGATAATGCCGCTGGGAATTCCGCCCCCACCGCCGCCGGGAAACCAACCACCGCCAGATCCGTAGCTCACCGATCCGGGCATCGAGTTGACGGCCACCGGCTGGGTGATCGTTATGGGCACCGGGAAAGAACCGATCGTAAATACGACCGTAAACATGGACACGTTGAAATTGCTCGGATCCGCCAGGTCGATGATGCCTTTGTCTACCAGATCCTCGATTTCAGCCTGGGTCAGGGGCCGTGAATGAACGTCGACAATTACAATCTCCGATAGATCCAACTGCACCACCTGAACCGGCCGGGCATAGGCCGCCGGCTTGGGCGGGGGGGCCAGATCGTCGATGGCCGATACGATCAGGGTATTCTGAGTATTGGCTCGCAGCGGCACGTCCAGGCAGAATTCTACGCGCGACGTATCTACCCCAACTGCATCCAAGTCAAATCCTTGAGATGCTCCAAGAAGGTCATAACCACCAATTCCGACTTTTGTAAAAGAACCCCAAGTATCAATGAATGATGACCAGGGGTTTAGATCTACATAAAGATAATCGTCTGCACCTCGTGCAATTTCTGGTTGTGCATTCCCTCCATTCTCAAACCACACCCAGAGTTTAGCGGTTTCTAAATTATTTCCCACTTCAGCAATTACAAGATCATCATCCGCATCAAAATAAGTAGGAAATCCCACTTCCACATACGCATAAGGCCATCCCGTTCCGGATGGAACGTCATCCCTTCCCGGCAAGGACAGAAAGTTTCCATCAGGCGGTCCCAATACCGCTGTTTCCGCATGGCCCGAAGTCAATTCTACTGGATAAGTCTCTATAGATGATCCCCCATAGTAACCGGTGAAGTTGCCAACCTTGTCATCGCCTCTTGAAATCACCTTGACTTCGTCGGCCCACATTGTCGTTTTTCCACCAAGGGTTGTGGAGACAGTACTCGCACCGCCTTCGATCCGCACCGTAGTGTTTGCACGGGACGTCCCGCACACCTGTATCGTCTCAGCATAAACCATCGGCGGCAATGGCTCCAGCACCGGCGGCTCGAGCAGTTCGGTGACCTTGACAGCGGGCGTGCCGGAAACCAACGGCAGATCGGTGCCATCCCGCGCATAGCCGACCGCCACCTGGATGATGCCATCGGCCAGACCGCAGGCATCGATGTCACTAAATGCTGTCGTACCGGGACCGTCAATGGACTGCGAGGGCGCGCTCGTCACCGTCGTTCCGGCCGGATCCGTCAGGCTAATATGAAAGCTGTCTGCGCTGTTCGCTGCGTCGCCAAACTGCACCCACCCGCCGACCGCCGCACAGGTGGCGGCATTGATCACGTCATACACATCCGGATCAAAATAAATCCGGGCACCCAGCACCGTGCCTGGTTCCGGTGGCACGACCCCCTCGATGGCGGTGCCTGACAACGCCACGTTTTTAGTCTCTTCGTTGGGATCATCACTGGTGATGGTTAAAGACCCGGAAAAGAGTGTCCCGGCGCTACCAACCGGCGGGCTAAAACGAACCGCCAGGTTGCGGGAGGCACCCGGGTTCACGGTAAACGGCAGGCTTTCGCCCAAGGCCGCCGCGGCGTCAAACACTGTGTTGTCCGTTTGCGCTGCAGCAACTGTCAACGGACCGCTGCCGGTGTTCGTGATGCTGAGCGACTGCTCTACGGTTGTCTCTTCAGCGACATTACCGAACTCGAGGCTGTCGGGCGTAAAAATATCACCCGGTTCGTCTGCGAGCATGCCTCTTCCGGTAACGCTGACCGTTGCCGTATCGCCCGCATTGGTAATCACACTGATTACGCCAGCAACCTCTCCCTCGGCAGCCGGTGCAAAACCGACCGAAACATGTCGAGGCGGGCCGCCTGGCCTGAGGGTAAAGTTGGTCGGCGGAAAAATGCTGAAAACCCCGGCATTGCTCTGAGTCCCGGTTACCCGGAGAGCGGATGTGCCGGTGTTGCGAATAGCGAAAGATTGGTATTTGGCTGCGCCAAGCGGGATCTCACCGAAATCGATGGCATCGGGGCTGACCTCCAGCGAAATGATGGGAACCTGAATCGAAAATGTTCGACTGTCGGACAGCGCCGGTTCGCCTGCGTCGGTGACGGTTACCGTGACGTCGTAACTGCCGGCATCACCGGGATTCGGGGCGAATGTCAGACTCGCGGTTCCGTCTTGGTTGTCGGCAAGGATGGCAAACGCCGGCAGATCAGAGGCACTAAAAGTGAGGGCATCGCCGTCCGGATCGGTCGCAGTAAGGGCAATCGTTGAACTCGTTCTTTGAGCCACGGTTTGATCACCGATGGGTCCGAGCACAGGGGGACGGTTGACGTTGTATACTGTCAACGTAAATTCTTGCGTGTCTGATAGCGTTTCATCGCTGGCGGTTACGACAATTGTGTAGCTTCCTGAATCTCCGTACCCGGGATTAAACTCAAAACCACCCGTCCCATCACCATTGTCTGTAAAAGCTCCAAAAGCCGGAACACCGAATGCCGACAAAGTTATGGGATCACCGTCAAGATCCGTTGCTGTGATCGGTACTGTCAGCGTGCTGGTTTCATCCATGTTTTGGTTTTCTATAGGTGTCAAAACTGGTGTGGTATCAGCAAATGAAATATAGATATCGTCGATATACCAACCGGAGCTCGTGTCTTGTTCATCGGAGGAATGATAGAAACCGATCCTTACCCGCTGGCCAGCGTATCCAGTTAATTTTAATGATTCCGGTAACCACCCTCCACTTGAATTTTGGATCTGATTCCCGGGATCAACCGGATCCCAATCAGACCAGCCGTTTGTCTCATCATATGTTGAAATCTGGACCTGAGCCCAATCCTGGCTGCTGGATACATTATAGGGATAGTAGGAAAACCAATGCCGAAATTGCAAGTGGACCTCTGCTACACCACTTAGGACGGGCAAGGTCAGCGGTGGGCTGATCAAGAGGCTATCGGTAAAGTTCGGATAATTGCCTTCTAACACTGTGCCGGCGCATCGTGAGCCGCTGCGGCAACTACCAGGACCTGAGGTCGTTTCACCGACCTGCCACACACCTCTATCTGCATGCCAGTCACCCCAGCCGCCTTCGAAGGTGCCGTCAAATTCAGGCAATTTGGTGATGATCTGAACATCATCGATATACCATCCGCTGCTGACATCCTGCTCATCGGAGGTGTGATAAAAGGCAACGCGAACCTGCTGGCCCGCGTATGAGGTTAAGTCAATTGCTTTCTGTGACCAAACGTTGCTGTAGTCCTGGATGTCATTACCGATGCTTTGCCAATCGGACCAGCCGGTCTGTTCAGCATAGGTCGATATCTGCACCCCTGCCCAATCGGTGCTGCTGGACCAGTTGTAGGCATAATAGGAAAAGCGCTGCCAAAACCGCAGGTGAATTTTTTTATCCGGAGCCGGATCAGAAGGTACAATGAAGACCGGGCTGATCAGACGGCTGTCGGTAAAGTTCGGGTAGTTGCCGTCAAATACGGTGCCGGCGAAGTTGCTGTCACCCTTGGGACCTTGCCCCTGGCCGATCTGCCACAATCCACGATCGGCATACCAGTCATCCCAGCCGTCTTCGAAGGTGCCGTCAAATTCAGGTACTTTGGTGACGATTTGAACATCATCGATATACCAGCCGCCGCTGACATCCTGCTCATCGGAAGTGTGATAAAAGGCAACGCGAACCTGCTGGCCCGCGTATGAGGTTAAGTCAACTGCTTTCTGTGACCAGACGTTGCTGTAATCCTGAATGTGATTGCCGATCCGTTGCCATTCGGACCAGCCGGTCTGCTCAGCATAGGTTGATATCTGCACCTCGGCCCAATCGGTGCTACTGGACCAGTTGTAGGCATAATAGGAAAAGCGCTGCCAAAACCGCAGGTGAACTCTTTCATGCGGAGCCGGATCTGAAGGTACAATGAAGGGCGGGCTGATCAGACGGCTGTCGGTAAAGTTCGGGTAGTTGCCGTCAAATACGGTGCCGGCAAAACTGCTGTCGCCTTTGGGACCTTGCCCCTGGCCGACCTGCCACAATCCACGATCGGCATACCAGTCATCCCAGCCGTCTTCGAAGGTGCCGTCAAATTCAGGTACTTTGGTGACGATTTGAACATCATCGATATACCAGCCGCTGTTGACATCCTGCTCATCGGGGGAGTGATAAAAGGAGATGCGAACCTGCCGACCCGCATATGTCGTCAAGTCAACTGCTTTCTGTGACCACACACTACTGTAGTCCTGTATCCAATCCTCCTCATCGACTGGTATCCAAGTTACCCCATCATCCGTTGATATTTGCACCTGACCCCAATCGGTGCTGCTGGACCAGTTGTATGGATAGTAAGAAAACCATTGCCAAAAACGCAAACTTATCTTTTCGTTGCCGCTGACTATAGGAAGGTTGATAATTGGACTTATCAAACGGTCTGTCTTGTTATTCGGATAATTGCCGCCCAACACCGTGCCGGCACACTGCTCGCCACTGTAGCATTTTTCAGGACCCGCCGTCGGGGTACCTATTTCCCACACCCCGTTATCAATTAACCACCCCTGCCCACCTGATTCAAAGTCTTCCTGGTAAAATAAAATCGTGTCGATTGGCAGCACCGAAAAAATCAGGTCTACTTGACTGTTATCCGGCTTCTGAGATCCTGCAACCGGAGTCTGACTGATAACTTTATAGTATTGCTCGTCGCTGCCGATTTCTGGACCAATGTTTCCAACAGCCAATCCCGCTGCAGTCAGAGCCACTTGGGCTGAGGACTGAGAAAGACCGATCACATTCGGCACCGAAACCGGTTCAGGGCCAAGGGAAATGACAAAGTCTACCGGCGTTCCCACTGCAACGCGCTCCCCGTCGGATGGGTTTTGGCTTATAATGATGCCGGCCGGGACTGTGTCGCTGTATTGTTCGGTGATTTTGCCGACTATGAGATCTTGGCCGAGAATCGCTTCTTCTGCAGCCGCTTGACCGAGGCCGACAATATTGGGAACCATGGGAGATTCGATAATTAATACGGAAAAAAACAAGTCTACCGCACTGCCGGCCGGCACATTTGTGCCGGCCATAGGTTCCTGACCGATAACATCAACATATTGATCATTGGGACCTAAAGCTGGATTCTTCGTGCCAACAACCAGACCCACGTTAACAATGGCTGCCTCGGCTTCTGTCTCCATAAGTCCCAATACGTTCGGAACCGAAACCTGCCCTGGACCTTCGGGTCTGATATAAACGGTCACCCCGGATTGACATGCGGATCCGAATATACCCGGTCGATCCTGGCAGAGCTGGACCTGGGCATTGGCCGGATTTTTGCCGCTCGGATAGTAAATGAGCGCTTTCCACTGGTTGCCGGGACCATTGCTGCAGCTCACCCCATAGTAGCGAGTCACCTCGCCGCTGCTGCCGCAGTAGAAGCTTCCCCCGGTATAATGATAGGTTCCGGTCAGGACCTTTGGGCTGTTCCAGTCCCACACCAGAGTGGAAGTTGGTGTTCGGTACCATTTTCCACCCTTTTCATATAAGTACTCGCGTTCAAGAGTCGAATCCGTATTGATTGCTGTTTGTGAAACATTATCAGTGAGTTTTGTCCAGCCGCCATCAGAAAGGGACATGAGACATTCCACATCAATGGGATCTTGTCCTCCGGGGCCATCCGGATCAATAATATATGTCCCATCTCCCAAACTGCCTCCATTTATCAGTATTTCTCTACAGTCTTTAGGAATATTCTCTTTATAGACAGTCAGTGTAAATGACTCTGATGCAGAGTATTGCCCGTCGTCGGCTGTAACAGTCATTGGATAGGCTCCCGCATCTCCGTCGCCGGGATTAAACTCTAAAGCGCCGGTTCCGTCTCCGTTGTCGGTAAACATTCCAAAGGCCGGCAGACTGGAGACCGACAGCACTAGTTTATCCCCGTCTGAATCGAAAGCGTTGATTGAGACATTAAGCGTTCCGCCCTCATTCAATTCCTGGTTATCGATGGGCGTAAGCTGCGGGGTGCTGTTGGTACTAACGTTGACCGTACCTATGGGGATAAGGTTTCCCTGATTGTGAAATGCTGATTCATAGGCATTGATGGCATCTTGTTCGGTGTAGACCGGCGCGAGTTTCGCATATAATCTGTAGGTGCCAATTGCATCCGGTGCGGTAAGCGAAAAATGTGCACCTCCGCTGCGCCCGGGATAGCGCCCTGGAATTCCGACACGGAACCCGTCCTGACCATCTTGTTCGATTCCTACGGCGATCCAGTCAATGCAACCCGGGCAACCTGCTCGACTCCATATGGTATATTCGGCTGCAAGAGATATAGAACTTCCGGGCTCGATATGAATGGAAGTGCCTGAGCCGTTGAGTCGAATGTTGCGTAATTCCAGAAAATATCCAGCCGTATCCAATAAAGTGGAACTCCCGAGAATGCCGGTAGCCATATCAATTGCCGCTATCGTGGAGGTACCGCCTGCAATCACGGTAACTAGCCCCTTGCTTCCAGTGGCATTGCCAACCGTAGCTACACCGGTGGCCGATGAGGTCCAAACTACAGATGTAGTAATATCCACGGTGCTCCCATCCGAGTATGAACCTGTCGCGGTTAATTGCGTTGTTGTTCCCGGGGCAACCGATGGTCGGGTCGGTGTAACGGCAATCGATACCAAACCTGCTTCCGGCCCAAGGGAGATTACCAGGTTCACCGTACTACCAGCGTCAACGCTCTGCCCGTTTTCGGGCATTTGACTAATGACCAGGCCTTCCATTACCGTTTGACTGTTTTCAAAGGTTACGTCGCCGACTGCCAGTCCCGCATCTGTTACAGCAGTCTCAGCGTCAGATTGCGACAGCCCCACCACATTCGGCACTGTCACTTTTTCTGCACCCAGAGATATGACAAAATCTACCGGAGTCCCCACCGCAACTCTTTGTCCGTCGGGCGGATTTTGGCTGATAATGATTCCGGCCGGAACTGTATCGCTGTGCTCTTCGGTAACAATGCCGACGATGAGATCCTGGCCAAGTATCGCCGCCTCGGCAGCTGGTCGATTGAGACCGACAATCTTAGGAACCATGGGCGATTCGATAATTATTACGGAAAAGGATAGATCCACTGCACTGCCAGTTGGTACCTCCGTGCCGGTGGGTGGATCTTGACTAATAACCTCGCCAAATTCTTGATTGCCGCTTATAGGTGGATTTCGCGTACCCACAAACAAACCGGCTGCGTTGATAACCGATTCTGCTTCTTCCTCGAACAAGCTGACGACATCTGGTACGTTCACATAAGCCAACCCAGTTGAAATTACAAAATTTACCGCGCTCCCTGACTTCACCTCGGTGTTCTTTGGGGGCTGTTGGTTTATAACAATACCGGCTGGCACTGCTACGTCATGCTCGAGGATTACCTTACCCAAAGAAAGCTCTGCTTGGATAACTTCGGCTTCAGCAGCTGCCAATGACATGCCTTCGACATTAGGCACCAATGATATCGGCGGCCCCTTCGACACCACAATATCTACTTTGTTGCCGGAGCTAACCATGATTCCAGCTGTCGGTTCTTGGCGTATGACGTCGCCGTATGGCACTTCGCCGCTATTTGCATAGGTCAATGCGCCTACGCCAAGTCCTACTGCATTAACAGCCTCCTCTGCTATGGGTCGTGATCGTCCAACGATATCAGGCACAGTTAATTTAGGCATGACATTCACCACCCTGGCAAAGCCCTTCCCAGTGACGAGTGTGCCACCATGTAAAGCAGCTGAGGCTTGCACTTCTATCTCATCGTCACCGAGATTTAGATTTGTGGATCTGATCTCCATTACCAGATCTGAACTGCCGTCTCCATTCACGTCCTCAAGCAAGATCGAAACACCTCCATCAAAGGCCCGTGGGTCTCTTTTGTCGACACGCACTGTATCAAGTATGAGCTGTTCAGGGAAAAACCCAGGGAATGATAGAAAAGCAACTTGTACAGTAGTATCCAACGTGGCGTCGATTGTCGGTTCTATGAATGGTGGATTAATCGCAACCTCAACCGGCACCCCCTTAACCACTACGGGTATTTCCAGATCTAGTGAGTCATTAAAAGTTGCTCTAATAATTGCTTCACCAAGACTCATAGCCTTAATAAGACCCAAAGTTGTAATATCCACGATGCTAGTGTCCGAACTTATGAGCGAAAGCCGAGGCGAAGCACTAAGATCCTGAGTTGATCCGTCTGTGAATACACCGTAGATCGTGAGAGCATGTGAGCCAAATCCTTTGATATCAAAACGCGGAGGTACAGCTCGCAGAAAATCGTACGCCCTAAAATCAATTACTTCAAGCCTAACTGACGCTTCTTCTAATTTTCCGCTGATTGATTTAACTAAAGCTACAATACCAAAAGGTCCTGGTTGCACATCTGGAACAGTGATTTCGAATCCGAATGTTCGTCCCTCGAGAATTTTGCTGTTGGTGTCTTCAATCATTCCGGAGCCCCACAGAACCAAAGCAGACTCTATGATCTCACCAGACCACGTCAGGTCAAAATGAATCGTCTGGCCCGGAGCCACCACACTATCTTTTGCATCAGTTGTAATAAGAGGGATAGACTCAGCAAAGACACAAATCTTGGTGAAGACAGCGAAGGTAAGGATTACAATCGCCAGATATGATCGTACCGAAATCCTGTTCATAATTAGCATCCTTGATTGTCTGATGTTTAATCAAATTTTCTTGCAAGTGAATAGTTTAAGAAAACTCAATAAATCAATTTTACTAAAGTTAATTTAATTCGACCGTTTTTATTCTTGAAATATTTTTTCAGGGCAAGTGTCCTCTGATCCACCTTCCAGCAACCATGCCTCAACCTGATTTTGAGGAAATTGTGTCATCATTTGCTTATCTAATTCATCGAGAATTTGTGGGGCTACTGCTGGAAAACGTGCGAAATAAGACGATTTGGTAGGTTGATGCAACAAGAAGTTTACCTTTAGCGAAACATCGAAAGAGCTAGGTTCAGTCAAATGACTGAGTTGTCCAACCAAGGAGTCCGATGGGGGGCTGAAAGGATCTAAATTGTATACGTCTGTGAATGGCCCATTTTGGCTGATACCGATGCTATAAAGTTCATCAGTAATGAACCCAAACATGCTAGGCAGTCGGATAGTTAGATCGTAGTTCGGAGCATCACCAGAAGGCCATGGCAACGTATTTGATATGTTTTGCTGAGCCCCTTTCTCGTGATCGAGGTTGAATACATAGTTGACCAGCTGTCGAAGTGTTACTCGTCGTCTGCTCCCATTTTGTTCAACGCAATAGGGGCCATTTCTCACAAGTGGACTTAAGCTATTACAACTGAGAAAACTATAAACGAAAAAAGGAACTTTCTCCGCAAGAACTGATTGCTCGATCAAGCCAGATCCCGCTATCGCATGGCTAGGAAATTTTGTTTCAGTGAGCGACCTCAAGGCGTCACTGACTACATTTTGGTCTGCCGTAGCCCCACACTCAATCCTTAAACCAACTCGCTTTGCAATTTTGGAGAATATTCCTCCACTTTCGGCATTGACCTGAGCAGTATGCGGCGGTATTTGAGATCCTTTATGTGTTCCAGCTATACTAATAAATTTATGTATGTATCCATATCCCCAGTTGTAGAGCGCGCGAAAGTTCCCCTCTTTGAGAAAAGTAAGGGGGTCTTCAAAGAGCTGAAGTTGAGATGCTTTTCGAGTAACTGGGCCGCCAAAACTGTGAGTCACTATGTCAGCCTGGCTGACAGCTATCCTATTAATTCCGGCGTCGATAAATGCAGGCGTTGTGCGAAATTGATCAATCGCGTAAGAAATCTCTCGCAAAACAATTTTTGCGTTGGTTTCGAGCCGACCTGAATTATTTTTTGCCCAAGAAAGACGATATACAACAAATGGAGTAAAATCGTCTGAAAATGTATAACCATTGTTGCTACTTGCGCCATCGATCCAAATAGGAAAATCATCCCAGGTCTCAGGAGAACTGAAAGTTCCGTGGATCAGAAGAACAGGTGGTCGCACGATAGATATTTGGACTATTGCCTCTCCTTCCAGATTTTGGTTGCCATCCGATGGGGAAAAGCTCGCCTTAACCTGCACGTGACGGATGCGCTCCCACCAAGAGGCTCCTAGATCATCAGGTTCGTTTCTATCGAAATTTCGAGGTGCACGGTAGAGAACGAATGCATAAGTTTTTCCGTTGTATGAGTGGGTTGGAATGGTCAACATGTTTTGACCTGGCTGAGCCTCATCATCCCAATCCCCACTGCTATTCGATTCGCTAATGAGAGAGCTTTTTGGTCCCGATCCCACCGGCCATAAGCTTCCCATCGGTGCATCAGACTCACTTTGGAGAGCGAACGTCACTTCACCATTCGTATCGCTCTCGATAGTAAAGCGAAGAAAGAGCAAAGTAACTCCGTCGGCAGCTACAGTTTTTACCTGCCTATGCGACTCATCTTCCAGTCCTATCGGCTCAAATTTTGCGAGTGCATCGAAGTCAGGTGGGAGATCAAATCGTGAAACGATATCAACAATACCGGGACCCGCATACTCCGGGTTAGCGTCAAAGCATTCTATTTTAATAGCTGGCCTTGCGCGAACTATGGCCTTTCCATTTTCAGCATCAACCCAAAAAACAATTTGACCGCTATTGCTGATAGCATCATATAAACCAATATTTTCAATTGAACCAAGTTCTTCTAAACCTTCTATTGTGCTGCCGATCGCTATCAAATTTACGAGTTCTGGCGGAATAGAAGGATTAGAAATATCAACGAGGGCACTATAAAGAGAAATTTGACCGGTTGGACCATTTGCTAAAAAGACCACCGTATAATTGTCAGGCTTTGATCCGGATTTATTTACTCCTAAACGCATTTGGTCTAAAGGATTGGGGTCAGGTATATCTACGATCCTTGAGAGCTCTGCTGAATTGCCTGAATCGTTGATAACAGCTATGTATATTCCTGGACCCTCAGTTTTGGAATCGCCCATGAACGCAACAATTCTACCATCATCACTGATTCCCGGCTTTTTACCAATTAAGTTAAAATAATTTGATGTGGCAATCCACAGTGCCGCAGGTTCATTAAAAGTTTCATCCAAGAATACAATTAAGGGCGAATTTACATTGTTCCCACTGCGAAAAACAATACGATTATTATCTGCAATCATGGGAAAATATATGGGGAAATTGCTAATTTTAGAAGACATGGTATCCGGTCCTGGCCCGAACTGATCGTCTTCATAGGCCAGAACTGTTCCCCCTGATTTAAGGTCTCCACTGAATACAACTCCACCATTGTTGTTTAGTGAGGCCCAAGGGAGTACATGTTGAAATTCAGTTGTAAAATAGTTTGAGCCCCTGCCGATTACTGGATCTTCTTCATCGACCGGCAAGTCAAATCGTATGATTTCGGTATCTCCATCGCGAGCACTGCCGGGTGCTTCGATTGTGTACCACCATACAACCGAATCTGAGTTATTTATCTGAACATCTGTCCCAATCCGTTCAGTTGGGGCGGCTGTAGCAATCCTTGCCATTTTTCCCCAGTCAGAAATAATTACATGGCTCTGTTCACCGTATTCGTTCTCAGTTCGAGCAACAAATGCGACCCTTCCATAGTCATTTATGGATGGACCATAACCCAGGTCTATGATTTCACCTGCATCACCAATCGTCATTCCAGTTCGAGCAATGATTTCAAACCGATAATTTTTTTCTCCAAAAGCTATTCCAGACATAAAAAGCAACAAAATGATTAACAGCACTGGAATTCTGAATACTTGCTTTTTTATATGGTGAAACCTTTTTAAAAAAGTACAGGAACCATGCGAATCGCGCCCAAAAAGGTTAATTGAATCAGGAGTATCGCATTTTAATGAATTTCTGAGACTATCCATGGCCTTAGTCATAATATTCCCTTTCTGATTGAGGGTATGTTTAAAGGCGACTTTCTTTTATCAAATAATTGAATTTTGCAAACTTAAACATTGCGTTTGAATTTCAGCATGTATTCAAGGCAACGAAAACGGGATCATGTCTCATTTGTCGGAAGACTTTTCCAAATTGCCTCGACAAAAGGCCGCGGCAGGGTACTGCGCTTTTTTGGCAGGATGAACTCTCACGGGGAATAGGAGCAGATGCAGCAGGGTATGAGTGCTTTCGAAATTGGGTTGCGACCGGAGGATCGTTTATGTAAAAAATCAGCAGCTTCAAAAGATGATTTGATATTCCAATGCCTTTGACCAAGTAGGTATCAAAGATGCAAATACGATCATGATTCTCAAGATACCGGGCTAAAAGTAAAATCGAAAATCAACCTTCAACTCCGCTTTTGCGGGATGACACATCGATCCATAAAATTATTGTGTGCCCCGAGCGCCGAAAGCCGAATACCGAAAGCCTCTTCTTAACCGGCACAATCCTGCTATTTGGCTTGAACCTCTATATGTTAAAATAGTTTGGGGCTTATCTTTGTATCGCACGTCTTCTCGTCAGTCCGAGCAACCCAACTATACCGATGCCTACAAGAAATAAAGTCGCCGGTTCGGGAACAGGTTGGATGTCAATGGAACTTGAAAAGTAAATCGTCGCTTCGCTTTGTGGATCTGAGTGGGAAAGATAGAAATCGTCCGGAGGTTTATCACTCACAATAAAGCTAACTAGGGCCTCCTCATCGGAAGCCAGGGAAAAATCCCATCCCAGTGCCATGGAGACATCTTCCTCGAAACCTTTCTTTACGTTGTTGAAATTGTCCAGTGAGCCTCTTTCCACATTGCCGGTACGATCCACCACCAAATTGTCCGAACCGAGGGGCTCTTCTCTATATCTAGTTCGAATGTCCCCAAAAATGTAGCCCGGCTCGTCAATCTCCCAGGATTGCCCGGCAGCCGGCTTACCGACGACCTCACCAAACTCGTTGAAGTAAGTATTAGCTGGCTCATCGATTTCGTGATCGAAAAAGGAAATTAGAAAATAATTGGTATCAACGTCTGGATTATAGGTCATCGTAATGGTGCCGAGACCCGCAACCCAGTCAAAATCACTGTCATCTACGTAGCCCGGCAGCTGATCGGAAGCAGGAGCGGAGTAGGTACTGGAAGGTGTGTATAATTCGCCGTTTAAATTAAAGGCCCAGTCGTAGAGCACCGGAACAGCGTAAACCGTTGAAGCGCCAAATAGCAAAATTATAAAAATCACGGCCGCCAAACAATGGCTTCTCATAATTGGACCTCCGGTAGTCAAATTATCAAGACTTCCTGTATTTTACCGGCAGTATGCAACGATCAATAAAAAAGCCCGAAATGGTCCTCTTGTTCCATTTTCGGGCTTTCTGTTTCCATAAGCTTTTGCTTTCCATGAAAAGGTCAGTAAAGCATGTCAGGTAAGAATAAATTTGTTTTGCTTGTATTGAATCATTGTAATATTGTCAACAATTTTTGATTAATATTTTGATCAATTTCCTATAATTAACAAAATTTTTGCCATAAATATGAGATCCTCAAATTCACTGTAATTGACGATACGGATGATAACTTTTCCCAGCAGTGTTCAGGTGTCAGGTGGCAGCTACTGAAGTCGATCCACTGGGCTGGAGTGGATCGTGAATTGGATTTTCTTTAACCGCTGGTAACCTTCATCCACAACCCAATCAGGGCTCAGGGGTCAGGATTCTTTTTTTTGCTGACATCTGAAACCACAACCAGCTTGGAAAGATGGCGGCCCAAGGGACCAGGTTATCCGCGACAAATTAAAGAATCCCCGCCTTGTTGTCAGCCCTCGTTTGGGTCCGGTTCCGGCCACTGAGGTCTCCTCTTGAGCAGGCTGAAATAGAAGGTACTGGATTCGCCTTTGACGCTTTCAGCCCAGATCTTGCCGTCATGAGCTTCGATAATCGCTTTGCAGATGGCCAGCCCCAGGCCGGTGCCCTCGGGTTTGTTGATACCGGCCGATGGCACGGTGGAAAATTTTTGGAAAATGGTTTTCAGATGCTCTTCGGAAATGCCGACGCCCTGATCCCGGACACACACGGTGGCATGCGTTTCGTTCTCTTCTATCCCAATTTGGATTTCCGCATTCCGGTCGGAAAATTTGATGGCGTTTTCGATCAGGTTGACCAGGACCTGTTCAATCCGCTCCAGGTCCATTTCCGCCAGAATATCGCCAGGATTTTCATAGGTGATGGAGATGTCTTTGTCTATGGACAACGGGCTGATAATCTCGATGACTTCTTCAATCAACACACTCAAATTGGCTTGATCGAAAGACCATTCGGATTTTTGAGCTTCGATTTTGGTATAATCAAACAGGTCCGAAACCAGGTGGATCAGCCGGGCCAGATTTTTGTCGATAATTTCAAGATAATTGCGATTGTCTTCTTTTTTTATGGTCCGGTTGAGATAATCGACTCCGCCGCGCACAACCGTCAACGGGGTTCGCAGTTCATGGGACATGTTGGCCAGAAAATCCGATTTCAGCTTGTCCAGGGTTTGAAGCTCCCGGTTGGCGTCCGACAGCTCCTTGGTGGCCTGGGCAATCCGATCCTGTAGCTGTTCGCGCCCGATTGACAGCCTCTCGGCCATGTTGTTGAACCGGTGGCCCAGTTTTTCAAATTCATCTCCGGTTTTGATGTCAACCCTGGCATCCAGATTCCCTTGGCCGATTTCATCGGTCATTTCCTCCAAATTTTTCAGCGGCTTAATCACAAATCGGCGCATTAGGATAAACAGGGTGAAAATGGTCAGGCAAATCAGACCGGTCCCGGCGATCGCCAGTTTCAGATGATTCTCGCGGGATTCGGACAACAAGTCCTTGACATTGAGAAAAACGCTCAGACCACCGCGGATTACATTGACGGCATCTCCCTCCCGATTGTGGCAATCCAGGCATTGCTTCTCCAGATAAAGCGGTACCATGTACTGAAAAATATTTTGATCGCTGTTGTCAGCAAACCGGTAAGTTTCATTGACTTTTTGGGTTTGGAATAAGTTGATGGCCGCGCGTTCGAAATCATCAGGTTCGTTTTCCGGGTTCAGCGGGTTCAAACTGGCAAGGCGGAAACGGTACAGATCCTGACGGGTCGAATATTGCGACAATTTTCGGGTGACCATGGCCGGAGTGAAGCGCTGAAATTCACCATGGCTCGTCTGCACCTTGTCGTCGAAAAAGCAGGCAATATCCTTGGCCCCCTGGCTTTGCAGATCGACCAGTACGCCGCCGCTGTCAGTGACCCATTGGCGGGTCAGGACAATCTGCCGGGCTAGGATACGGGCCTGATTGACGACCTGCTGATCGGCCTGGCTTTTGTTTTGAAGGCCGGCCCAGGTGAATATGACGCCAAGGGTGGGAAAGATGATCAGAACGATACAAAGAAAAAATTTCCACTGGAGTGTAATATGAAATTTTTTCACGTCAAAGCCTCCTGCGGGATCTAAATATTGCAGCCTGAACAATATTGGAATCAGATACAGGCAAAATCCGGATGGGAAATTCAAGGTGTGCCACTTGGTCGTAGTTTCTTACCGAAAATTTAGCAGAGAGTCAATATTTAACGGCGGAATTGAAAAGAAAGGGCCCGTCCCCGCTTTTTGCAAGCCACCACACAATCTCCGCAATTGGTGCAATCTGTTTCCGGAAAAATCCGCAATCCCTTGGGATCGAGCGCCAGGCTGCAGGCGCGTGCGCATGGATCCCGCCTACCTTCGCAGATGCAGGCCTCGGCTCGAAAAGAGATTTTCATTCGCCGGGGATTGATTTGTTTGACTAGACCGATCAAAACGGATTGGGGGCAGATGTAGCGGCACCAGAGGCGTTTTTGAAAGATCCATTCCAAGGTCAGGATCAGGGCGATTGCGGCGATAGCCATAGAAACGTGGCCCTGCTCAAATGCAACCTGGAATATGCGCGAGTACCAGGCCGGCAAAGATAATTGGTTGAGCACCGGCGTGGTGGAAAAAATCAGAAAATGCGACAGCCCCAACCCCAGAAGGATGATTTTGATGACGAATCCCCATCGTCCGTCCGGCCGTAGCCCTATCGCGGCGGACCGTTTTGACAGGGGGGGGGCTTTTGAGCCCATTCCGACAGCAGGCCAAACGGGCATATCCAGCTGCAAAACACCGTACCCAGCACAGCAGCCAAACCGAGTGCAATAGCGGCTCCAATTAGCAGATCAGCTGACAAGTAATAGTTTTTCAGCGTGATTTGCAGCACGGCCAGCGGATCTGCCAGTGGAACCCCGGCCAGATTAAAGGCTAGAAAGTTGCCGTAGACAAAACTGATCCGGAAGTGGTTCAGCAGCGGAATAATGACAAAAGCCACGGCGACTGAAATTTGAATCACTCGACGGTATGTGCGCAAGTCGGGTCGTTTCATTCTGCAAACCGGGTCGGAATCGTTACGATGGCCCGGGCCGGGCAAACATGCTCACATACGCCGCAGCCCGCGCATTGGTCGGTGATGGCCGGGTATTCACCTCTTTCCAGCACGATGGCCGTGGCTTTGAGAGGGCAGCGTTCGAAACAGCTGCGGCAGATGTAGGTTTCGTTCCAGGTATAGCAGCGGTTGCGGTCCAGCTTTGCATACCCCATCCGCACGGCTTCGATGGGTATGTCTTCCAGAGCATCGGAAGGGCAGATGGCGCTGCAGCGCATGCATAAGAAACAGGCCGCTTTTTTAGGGTCGATCCGCGGGGTGCCGGAAAGATGCAGATTGAAGCCGGTGTGCATGCGAATGCAGTCAAAAATGCAGACTTGGGCGCATTGAGCGCATTGCAGGCAGCGGATTAAAAATTCTTTTTCCGGGCGCGCTCCGGGGGGGGCGCAAAAATCGGCTCAAGGTGAACATCGGATAATTGCCTGAACGAACGCTGGAAAAAACAGCGTCCGGTGACCGGCTTTCCCGGAGCCACCGGACGGTTGTGCATCTAAAATGTTAATTACGGCTGGTCCGGACGCAGAATCCGAAATGCCGTCATGCACCATCAATTTCGTCTTCCACTGTCACGGATGTCGTGTAAATCGCCAAAACACCTTCGATGGCCTCCATACGTTCAACAGTGGATTCCAGGCGATCCGACGGCGCCTCGGCCACCACCACGATATACTGATCCTGGTGGCAGCCGTATGTCGTCATTTCCGGCATGGAGGCTATCCGGCGCTCGACGGCCTCCAAATGTTCCGCGAGCGTGTGAACTAAAAGTCCTGCGATGGCCATTGTTATGCTCTTGCTTATTGTCTAGTGCAAAATTGTCGCAGTATCAGAGCCAAACAGATTATTCAACTGTCTAAAGCTCTACCCCGAGTTGTGAAAATGAGCTAAAATTGTGGTATTCTGTCAATTATATAAAGTAGATAGAGCACAGCGATTCCTTAATTTTAGTCATTGTAGGCAGTTTAGTTCATTTTAGACATTCCCTTTATGCCTTCATGACCTGGGTTGCACAGATCTTGTACTCGGGTTGTTTGGAACCCTTGTCAAACGCATCGAAAGTCAATTTGTTGATCATCTTATCGGCATAGTGAAACGGGACAAATACCAAACCGGGCAAACAAACGTCGCTGACCCGCGCCGGCAGCACCATTTCATCCCGCCGGGTTTTAAGCTTGACCGGATCGCCGTTGTTTATGCCCAAACGTTTGGCGTCTGCGGTATTGACCTCCACGTAGGCCGACGGGAACGATTTTTTCAACTCGGGCACCTTCATGGTCATGGTGCCGGTGTGCCAGTGATCGATCACCCGGCCGGTGGTCAACACAAAGGGATATTGATCATCCGGCTCTTCGGCGGCACCTTTGTAAGGTCGTAGCCAAATCACCGCCTTGCCGTCCGGTTTGCCGTAGAAAAAGTACTTGCGTCGGTGATCGGCGGGCACGTTGGGATCCTCCCCCCGCACATAGCGGATTTTGGTGCCCGGATGATCCTCCGTGGGACAGGGCCAGCGGATACCGGATTCCTTGCGCAGTCTCTCTCGGGTGATGCCGTAGAAGTTGTAGGGTGTCGGCTGTGCGACCCGCCGCCATTCGTCCCAAACATCGGCCGAACTCTCATACGGCACCAGGTTCGGATCCACACCGATCCGTTTGGCCAAATCCACCAGGATATGGACCGACTCGCGACATTCGTTCGGCGGCTCGATGGCCTTTCCGACCAAAGCATAACGCCGTTCCGAGCAACCATATACGCCCTCACGTTCGCACCAGAAGGCCGGCGGCAAAACCACGTCTACATATTTCATGGTTTCAGCGTCGGCGAAGGCTTCAATCAGGCACACAAACGTGTCTTCGCGGGCCAGGGCCGCAGTATGCTTGTTGGCATTCGGCAGGGAATGGGCCGGATTGGTGCACAGCATCAACAGCGCCTTGACTTTGCCTTCGCCCAGGGCATTGTAAAGCGCCACGGTGTGCAGGCCGGGCTTCGGATTGATGGTATCGGGGGGAAGCCCCCACAACTTTTCCATCTCATTGCGATGCTCTTTTTTTGCGATTAGTCGTCCGGCCGGCAGCAGATGCGAAAGGCCGCCGGTATCGCGTACCCCGCCGCAGGCATTGGGTTGGCCGGTCAGGGAAAAAGGGGTCGCGCCGGGCTTGCCAATGTGGCCCGTCAACAGGTGCAGATTGTGAATCAAATTGTTGGCCCAGACACCCCGGATCCGCTGGTTGATGCCCATGCACCACAGCGACATGGTGGCCGACGACTCGGCAAACCATTTGGCCATCTGTTTGATGGTGCCGGCCGGCACCCCCGAGATTTTTTCCGCCTTTTCCGGGGTGTAGTCACTTAAAAATTTAAAGTAGTCATCAAAGGAGACCTTCTTTTTGTCATTGGTTATGAAATTGACATACCTGGAATGGAAACGAAAGTTGTCCAACTCCTCATCGATGATGGTGTAGGCCATGGCGTTGAGAACGGCCAGGTCCGTTCCCGGCTTAAAAGGCACATGCAAATCCGCGATGCGAGCCGTGTTGGTTTTGCGCGGATCGACCACGATAATTTTGGTGTTGGGATCCGATTGCTTGCGCTTTGCAATGCGACGAAATAGAATCGGATGGCATTCGGAGGTGTTGGATCCGATGATGAAGAAGCAGCTGGCGGAATCAATATCATCATAGGAGCCCATCGGTTCGTCCTTGCCGAAGGTGGTGACATACCCGCCCACGGCGGAAGCCATGCACAGCCGCGGATTACCTTCGACATTGTTGCTTTTTAATCCGGCCTTGAATATCTTGCTGGCCAGATACGTTTCTTCGGTCAGGGCCTGGCCGGAACCATAATATGCCACCGCTCCCGGCCCATCTTCCTTGAGAACGGTTTTAAATTTTCCGGCCACCAGGTCCAGGGCCTCGTCCCAGGAAGCCGGTGTCAGCTTGCCGTTTTTACGGATCAGCGGCTGTGTCACCCGGTCTTTGGCGTAAATTATCGGCGTCATCAGGGCGCCTTTCAAGCACAACAAACCTTCATTGTGGTTGTTGGGATCCCCTTTGACCGTTATGACCTTGCCGTCTTTGTTGACGCCGGCTATGACCCCGCAGCCCGTGCCGCAAAACCGGCAAACCCCCTTGATCCATTGATCGACGTTCTTGTCATCCCCGGCAGCAAGCGAAAACGGAACACCGATGGCCATCATTGCCGAGGAAGCGGCCGAGGCTTTTAAAAACTCCCTTCTGGTGATCTTCATTGTGCATCCTCCTTATTTTTTAGAGGGTTGATCGGTTTTGGATACTTGTTTCATTACCATTAAGCAATTGGTCGTCCGATTTCATTCAGATCTCTTTTTTCGCAACGGGCTTTACGTAGGCATCATGATGCAGCGAATTATTATGAAACGGATGACATTTTTTGCAGTTCAGCTCCACTCCGTACTTGTCTTCCATGCGCTGGATGCTGGGGTCGTGGCATTTTCTGCAAGTCATGTTGACATCCGGATCGACGGCAAAGGGCACCGAGCCCTTGCCGTCGGGCTGACCGTGACAGACGAAGCATTTGACCAGGATCACACCGTGTTTGCTTTCATACCAGTCCTGGGCGAGTTTTGGGGTTGCCTTGATATGGCATTCAAAGCAGTCAGAGGCAGTATCCGTGTTTTCCAGGTGTTTGACCATCTTGGAGTGCGCTTTGGGAAAAGCCAGATTCAGGTAGATGAAAAAACTGATCACCATGGCGGCGATAACGATCAGAGATAAAATCAGCCACTTTTTGAAACCAAATCCGCTTGATTTTTGGGGTGCAGCCGTATTCATTTTTGTTCCTCTTTAAGGGGTAGCCTTTTGGCAAATTCGGCATTAAAAAAGTACCGTCGATCGAAATCAGGAAGATGGGCCAGATTATAATGGCAGCCGGCACAGCCGCGGCTGGTTTGGCCGTTCTTTCCCAGGTAGGCATCATGGGAGAGCTGCCCGAATTCAGAAATCTTCTCGCCTTTGGTATTCTTTGTCAGGTCTTCATGGCAGGTGCGGCAGTTTTCGTCAGGCAAAAATCGTCGGGCCACTACTTGTAGTCTACGGCGATCGAGATTTTCAGGGTCCCCGAAATTATGGACTAGCCAATCTTTGGCTCCGATAAAAATTTTGACTGTCAGATACCTGGGGCCAATCGAGTTGGGGATATGGCACTGATGACACTCGATCGGATTCTTGTCTTTGTCGACGGCGTGGCTGGATTTGGCAAGTTCATCTTTGTGAGTTCTGATTTCGTGGCAGGACATACAAAAATCCGTTGTCGAGGTCCGTGCCATGGAGATGGACATCAGGGCAGTAAACCCGACGATTCCAATTAGAACCAATATCAGCACTTTAGAAATTTTACCTGCGTTTTTGGCGGCCATAATACGCCCTTTCAAATATGGTGGAAGCAACCGGTCTGAGTTTGCCAGGGGACAATGCGGAATGTGGATTTATCCACAGGCGTAATTACCATAAAAAGATGTAAGAATGGTGTTAATTGTGTAACGATTTTGTTGCACCGGCAGATTTCCCTTGCGCCAATTGTTCAGGAGTGCAAAACTGAAACCTCGTTGTTCCATCCTGAAATGTTTTAATAATTTTAACAAAATAGCATGAACAACAATCCGGCCTTTGGACGATAATTCGCTGTAGTATCCGGTTCCTCGTGAAGCTGAAATCCGCCAAAGACGGATGAGCGACGTTGGCTTTCCTGAAGATGGGGTAATCCAATGCCGAATGTGATTAAAATCGCCAAATATCGCATCCTGGTAGTTGACGATGACAAGGATATCGTCCAGACCATCAAAGGCAATCTGGAACTGGACGACTATGAGGTATCGGCCGCATATGACGGCCGCACCTGTTTGCAAATGGCAAGGGAATTTAGACCGGATCTTATTATCCTTGACTTGAACCTGCCGGATTTGGATGGCATCAAGGCCTGTCAGATCATGCGTCGTGAATTTGATTTTCCGATTATCATGCTGACCGCCCGCGATGGGGTGTCCGACAAAGTCCTGGGCCTGGAATGCGGCGCCGATGACTACATCGTCAAACCGTTCAATTACCTGGAGTTGTCCGCCCGCATCAAATCAATTTTCAAGCGGCTTGAAAGAAGCCTGGTAAACGATCAGTATGAATTCAAGGACCTATCCATCAATTTCAAATCCCGAGCCCTGACCGTTCGCGGTAGTCAAGTCAAATTGACCAAAACGGAATTCGAGCTGCTGTCCCTGTTTGTATCGTATCCCGGAGAAGTGCTATCCCGCGATTTCATCCAGCAGCAGATCTGGCGTGATTCCCAACTGTACCAAAGCAGCCGGGCCGTCGATGTCCACGTGCAGCGTCTCCGAAAAAAAATCGAGGCTGAAGTCGACAACCCGGATTACATCCATACCGTAGCAGGGGTGGGATACAAGTTTACGGCAGGATAATCTCTGGATGCTGGATGCTTGATACTGGATGCTCGGTACTGGATGCTGGATGCTTGATACTGGATAGTGGGAAATGGAGTTGGTTGGGACTGAACTGGCGGCATTCGGCATTCGGCGTTGGGCGCACAGCGCCGGTATAGGGTGTATGGTATAATGTGTAAGGTTGTAGGCCGATAGCGGAAAGATGAGGTTGCAGGTCACAAGGTTTATGATATGGGATGAACAGGCGTCAGACTTATAGCCCACAGTCCGAGATCGAAAATCTGTAATCGACTGCGATCCAATATCGAAAAAAAACAATCATAACTCGTATAGCAGATTTCATATACCCTACCTAAACCTTATACCTTACACCTTACACCTTACACCGATAGCGTGAGTCGCAACCCAGCGCCGGCCGGAGCCGGCACCATGGCAAATTCCAAGAATACGATGGTCAATCTCAAACTCAGGTCAAGCTACTGGATTGTCGATGAGGACGGCAACATCATCATCGGCAAAGGCCGTGCTCAAATCCTGGAAAATATCGAACGGACCGGCTCCATAAACCAGGCCGCCAAGGTCATGAAGATGTCCTACAAAGGGGTCTGGAGCAAGATCAAAGCAACCGAAAAACACCTGCAGGAAAATATCGTGCATGCCGACCGCAAGGCAGGTTCCCGCCTGACCCGCCAGGGCAAACAATTGCTGGAGCAATACAAAAAGCTAGAAAAAAAATGCATGACCTCCGATGACAAGATCTTCAGCAAAATCTTCAAATAATAATTAATCCGCCCAGAAAATTGGATAATCGACTTAACGTGATCTTTTTTGACAACCTGAGGGAAGTCACATATAGAAATGCCGGCGGATTAGCTAGATGTTACAACTTTTACATTATTGTTGCTTGACGGATAATGCCTTTTTTTATATCAATCAGCATCAAACTGAATCTCAAAGATTTTAATACCTAACTGTCATTTTCTCTTAATCTTCGCCGGTAGAAGCAATTGGTACGAATATTTTGCCGGCCGCAAGGATATTGCTCGTGGGAGAGTCTATGAAAGAGGCTGACAACGCAACGACTAAGAAAGAATCGGTCTGGAAAAAAGTAATCATATCCGCTGCACTCGTCATTCTCGGGATCATCATTGCCTTTCCCATTTTCTTTGGTACCATGACAGCCATGGTCGCAACATCTTCTCCAGAATTCTGCAGCCGTTGCCATGAAATCAGACCGGCGGTACAGGCCTGGGCCGGTTCCACCCATCGTAACAATTCCCGCGGGTTGGTGGCCGAGTGTATGGACTGCCATCTGCCGCCACCGGAAGATACTTTTCAATTTTTCGTAATGAAAACATATCATGGTATGAAAGATTTGACTTTTCACCTTTTGCGGGGATCCGAAGCGTATGACCGTGAAAAAGCACGGGAAGGCATGTATGAGAGTGTGACGAACGAGGTTTGCCTGCGATGCCATCAGAATGTTCTCTATATGCCCCAAAAACGTGGGGCGATGCTCGCCCACCGGTCCGTCATATATGCTCGTGCAGGCTACGAAAAAAAGTGTATCGACTGTCATTATGATCTGGTGCACAATAACCCGGCAGCGGTGATGTACAACCAGTATCGACGGTTACCGTATCAAGCAAAGGGCTTGAAACCTGAAAAACTCGGTTCATAAGATATTAAATTATTTCTTTATTAATTTAAAAAGGAGAAGAGCTGATGCGGAAAACAACATTTTATCTAATCCTGGGAGTATGGGCGGCTGGACTGCTTCTGGTTGCAGGCATTCCTTCCATTTGGGCTCAGCAGCCGAATTTTCCTCAGGTAAAAGAGTTTCGGATTGAGCGCAGTATGCCCCCCCAAGCAGTTGCTTGCATTGAGTGCCATAAAGCGACCCAGCCCGGTGTTTTTGCCGATTGGGCGAAAAGCCGTCATGCCAACGCCAATATCACCTGTTTGGACTGCCACTTGGCCCAACCAGGCGATCAGGACGTTGCCAAGGCCCATGAACAGTATTACAATCGGTCCGACCTGCCTTATGGTGAGGCCAAATACAAAGTCCCTATCGCTTCCATCGTGACACCCAAAGACTGCTCGCGCTGCCACCCGGATGAAGCCGAGCAGTACAGTCGCTCCAAGCATGCCAATACCATCGAGATTATGTGGAAGCTGGATCCATGGCTGAACAAGGGGATGAACTCCGATAATGAGCGCAAAACCGGATGTTTCAACTGCCATGGAACGGTGATCAAAATCGACGAAAACGGCGACATCGATCCCAACACCTGGCCCAATGCCGGCGTTGGTCGCTTAAATGTGGACGGCAGCTTGGGCGCCTGCACCTCCTGCCACACCCGTCACCGGTTCTCAGTCGCCGAAGCCCGCATGCCGGAGGCCTGTGATCAGTGTCATCTGGGCCCTGACCATCCCCAGATTGAGATCTATGAGGAGTCCAAGCACGGTACGCTTTACCACGCCTACAAACACGAATACAATTTCAACGCCGCCGGTGGCACCTGGACGGCCGGCATCGATTACCGCGCGCCAACCTGTGCGGCCTGCCACATGTCGGGATCCGGCAAGGTGCTGACCAGTCATGATGTCACCGAACGGTTATCCTGGGAAACCCAGGCACCTTTGACCGTGCGGCCTGAAAACTTCAAACCGTTCCCGTCCAAATCCGATTGGCAGACCGAGCGTAACAAGATGAAAGCCATCTGCGCGCAGTGTCACGGAAACTCCTGGATTGATGATTTCTATGACGGTTTCGACAAGGCGGTGATAGAATACAATGAGGTCTATTTCAAACCGGTCAAGAAAAAGATGGATGAGCTCTACGAAAAAGGGCTCGTGGATAAAACGAAATACTTTGATGAACATCTGGAGTTGCAGTACTACGAGATCTGGCATCACGAAGGCCGGCGGGCCCGCATGGGCGCGATGATGATGGCGCCGGACTACGCCTGGTGGCATGGTTTCTACGAGGTCAAAAACCGCTTCAACGCCTTCATGGAAGAAGCCGATCACCTGCTCAAAACCGGCGAGAAAGCCTACAGATGGGATCCCTATCCCAATGCCACCGGCAGTACCAAGCGTCCGGTAGAAATATTTGGCGAATAAAGAGACATCCTATCGCCCAACACCAAAAGAAAACTCCGCTCCAGCCGACGCTGGAGCGGAGTTTGTCTATAAATTCTCCGCTAATTTCTCCGCCCTGAAAATCGATTGATGCATATCAGCTGGCTATCCAGCAATTACCAGAAAATTGCTAAACCCAACTTTCGGCGGATAAATTAATTTATGCTTCGCATATCATTTTTGGGTGTCTATAGTCTCGCCCAGATAGAAATCAGATACAAAAGGACGGAGCGCAGCGACATCAATAAATCTTCATTCTTCAATCGTCAATCTTCAATGCCGGCTTCGCCGGCCTAGGCTTCTTCCAGCACCGCATCCACCCATTGTAATGCGGCGATCATGTTGGGAAAACCCGTGGTCGTCAATGACAACATAACGGCGTGTGCAATCTCATCTTTCGTGGCTCCGGATTCCAGCGCTTTGCGGGTACTGGACATCACCGCCCCTCTCGAATTGGCACCGATCGCAATGCCGAGTTTGACGAGGTCTTGGCATTTCTGATCCAGGGGACCGGCCGCCCGGCAGGTCTGACCCAATTGCTTGTAGTCTTTAAACACTTCGGGGTATTTGCCGGTAAACTTTTCGTAGACTTTCGGAAGATACATTGGGGCTCCTTTCGATATAATACTTGCAAAGCAGTTGTTGCGAAGAGCGAGTCTATTTAAATTCCGGTTGCACAGGATTCTATATTAATACACTTGGGGCTAGTTTATTGCAACTCTTTTCACCTTCGTGGTTTTCCTTTGAATTCTTCGCTATACGAAGGATAAGAATTCGCTTTTCGAGAGCGGATCAGCCAAAAATCAAGGTTGATAGGGTTATATGCGTCTGGGGATGGGTATCCCGGGAATCCACGGAACTACCTGTTCTCAATTCCGACTCCAATGCCCAAGCCGGCCATGAAATCGGCGAGGACAATCATGCTCGCATAAACGCTGTTTCCCAATAGGTTCAAACGCCAAACTCCTTATGCCAATCCCATCCCAAAAGTTTTCTTTTTAACCTCATGCGTTGTACTTCATCCCGAAATTTTGCGATCACGTGTCTTTGATTTTCGCCAAAAACGCGATCCCATTTGTCGAGGTTTTCGCTTAAGTCGACAAAATGATCAAAACGAAGATCAGTATAGGGTCTAGCGCTGGCGGCGTTTGTTTCGAACAGCACAGAATGGTCATCGCGGAATCGATCCATCAGGTCGATCATGTCATCGACATCGACATCACTGATGTATTTCGAGAAAAGTTCGAAAACCAACAACTTGACGCCGGGGGTGGCATCGAGGACCGCCAACAGCTCATCCATGGTCGTTCCCAAACCATATTTCCGATTCAGCTCGTCGGAGGCGCCGCAGATCTCGACGACGCTGACCGAACGGGGATGGAAATTACCGACGAGTTGCGGGAGATACTCGAGATGCCCTCGATAGCCGACCATAAACATTGCCACGACCTCCGGGAATTTAAGCTGCGAAAGAAACGCCTCGCGATAATCTGGAGGGAAAAGGGGGGCGGACAAGGCAAAACCGATCCGTTTGACGTCGTTTGCCAAGAGCCACTCGATATCCCCGCGAATTCGCTCAATGCTTCTTCGGACCACCCCCTCGGAAGACCGGGTGTACCATCGTTGGATCGCAGGTCTTTGGTCGGCATAGCAGCGCCGGCAAACTTTTGGACAGCCCTTGGCCATATGAAGCCAGAAAAACAGATTGCGCGATACCTGCAGTTTCCAGAACGCGAGATAGTCGCGGATCGGATTGAAATTAAGGTAGTCAAGCGCATTATAATCATCCTCGGAGATATGATATTCAGCTTCGTTTGCGACAACGGTTGCTTCCTTTTTGAACACAAGATTGGGGATCGTCGCAAATTCGGCTGTGCCCTCTCGAAGGTGGGTAACCAGTTGGAGTAACGGGCCTTCGGCTTCGCCTCTGATCAAAAAATCGACTTGAGGCATCTCGGCAACCTCCTCCCAAAAGCATGAGGCGAACATTCCGCCCACAGCGATGGGAGTATGAGGATAGATCTCCTTGAGCTCCTTTATTGTCTGGATCTTGTTGTAGCAGTCATAAAAGTTCCACATTCCGACCAGCACCAGCAGCTTCGGGTCTCTTTGTCGCAACCACCTGCGGACGTCAAAAGAGTTGTCCAATGAAGTGGACAGCGTGTCGCAAATCCCCTCCACCGTAAAACCGTTTTTCTGCAAGTTATCCAGTACACCCGTGAACCCCAGAGCGATGCTGTTGAACGCCAGTCCATGAGAACCGCTGCGATGATAGCTTTCCTCTGCAATATTGTTAACAAAAATCACATCGCGTTTCATGACCATGTTGTTTAGCTCTCACGTAACCAGGAGATCACAGACAACCCGGCGTTTGAATCGTTTTTTTGTTGAGCGGTCGCTAGATATGAGATATGGAACATCGGTACCAGCCGTAAATTACTCGCATGACTGATTTCGCCGCGCACTGAAGGTAAGCGCAATATGACATTTCCGATCAGAATTTTCAAGCACCGTTATGACGCCATATCAAGGAACCGTTTCCCGGCAGGATCGTTTCAAATCTTTGGAATACCGATCCGACGCGGGTGACCACTAGAGAAAAAGGACTCTTATGAATCTTCATCAAATAGTTTAAAGGCTGTGGAATGGATTCGATTTTTATTATTTTAATTTAGACAGGATCAACAGGATGATTAGGATTATATTCGCCTGCGGCGAGGGCCTTTCGGCCGAAGGCCGCATTATCCTGGCCATCCTGTTGATCCTGTCTAATTATTTTTTTTTATATTAGAATCCATTCCTTTTTTTCAAATTCTTTAGTTTTTATTCGATCAGACTGGCCGTTTTTTTGGCCAGAGGCCGCGCTCTTTAGAATGCGGCGCAGGTTCGCCCCGGCAGACCGGTGAGACATTCGAGGATCCAGTGATGGCCAGACAAATCGCCAAAACGTTTTGTGCCCGCATGGACCATGGGGGGTGCGGACTTCGGGTTCATATTGAAAACGGGAAAGTGGTGCGGATCGAAGGCGATCCTGAATCTCTGCATAGCCGCGGCTTTGTGTGCGCCAAGGGTCGGGCCCAGCCGGAAAAACTCAACCACCCGGACCGACTGAAGTTTCCGCTTCTGAGAACCGGAGCAAGGGGTGCCGGCAACTGGAAAAGGATCTCATGGGAAGAAGCCCTGACGCGACTGGCGGAAGCCGTTGCGACGACCATTGCCCGTTGGAGTCCGAACGCCGCCTGTTTTGGCCAGGGAACCCCGAAAGGGCTTGAAACGTACTTGATGATGCGGCTGGCGAATGTCCTGAAAATTCCCAATCTTCTGACACCGGGCAGTGTCTGTCACATGCCGCGCGAAGCTGCCGCCGTGCTGACCTGCGGTTTCTTCCCCGTTCCTGACTATGATCATCCTCCAGCCGGAATTATCGTATGGGGAAGCAATCTGCTCGACACGAACGAGGAAGGTGTGCTGGGAGTTCGTCTGAGGGCCGCCCTCACCAAAGGGGCCAAGCTGGTGGTCGTTGACCCGCAAAAGACGCAGCTGGCCGCCAAGGCTGATCTGTGGATTCGGCCCAAACCGGGCACGGATTTGGCGCTAGCCCTGGGAATTGCCAAGGTTCTTGTCGAAGAAAACCTCGCCGATCAGGCGTTTGTCGCGAAGTGGATTTTAGGATTTGACCGGCTGCGGAATCACCTCGGCGATTATGGGCTTGACAAGATCTCTCGCATCACCTGGGTTCCGGTCGAACAAATCACCCAAGCGGCCCGCCTGTACAGCCTCGCAAAGCCGGCCTGCATCCAGTGGGGAAATGCCCTTGAGCAAACTCCCCACAGCTTTCAAACAGCGCGGGCCCTGCTGACCCTGATGGCACTTAGCGGCAATTTGGGGGCGCCGGGGGGAAACGTCGAGCGGCCGGAGCCCCCGCTGTTAAAATTGAGCGACTTCGTTCTTAGCAAAATTTTTCGTGAAAAACGGCAGAATATGATCCGCTCCGAATTTCGAGCGGCATCGATGATGGGCTTTGTGCCTTCCCAGCTGATCCTCAACGCGGCCTTAACCGGGGATTCCGGTCGCATTCGAACGATGTTCCTGCAGGGAACGAATCCCCTGGTAAGCCATCCGGATGCCGTGCACACCCGCCAGGCCATCAAACAGCTCGATTTTCTGGCAGTTTCCGAAGTTTTTATGACCCCTACGGCTCAGATGGCAGACCTGGTGCTGCCCGCGGCGACCCACTTCGAATTTGACGACATCGGACACTACGGTTTTCGTCATGGCTATGTCTTGGCCCGACCCAAAATTGTGGAACCGCCTGCAGATTGCTGGCCGGATTCCAAAATTTTGAATGAAGTCGGGAAACGATTGGGCTATGCCGAGTTTTTCTGGGAAGACGTCCGGGCCTGTCTCGACGAAATCGTCGAACCCGCCGGGATGACCTACCGTGATTTCGCAACAATCGGCATGTTGAAAGGAAATTGGGTGTCCACAGCCTTCACCTCAGGCAAGCTTGATACCCCCTCAGGAAAGGTGGAGATTTATTGTCGCCGACTTGAGAACTGGGGCTATGATCCCCTGCCAACCTACCCGGAGAAAATGGACGGTTTGGATGAGTTTGCGCTCTGCGAAGCATTTCCCATGATACTTACTTCGGCGAAAGACCCCTTTTCGTTTCACTCGGCCTATCGAAACCTCCCGACGCTTCGGAGGTTGTCGCCGGATCCTGTCGTCTGCGTCCATCCCGACACGGCCGAACAACTCGGTTTGACTGAGGGGGACTGGGCCTCAATCGGCACTGAACGCGGCACCATTCGGCAACGGGTGAAACTTGCGGCGGATCTCGACCACCGGGTAGCGGTGGCAAGCGCCGGTTGGTGGTTCCCGGAGCGCGGTGATCTGGAGTTATCCGGATGGAAAACGTCTAACCTGAACATTTTGACGCAGGCTGACAAGGCCTGCGATCCAGCGATGGGGACGCCGATGCTCAGAGGAATTCCATGTTGGATGCGGCCGGTTCCCAAGACTGAGCCGTGCAACGGCGAAGCCAAAACCGGCCGGCAACCAGGGGTGTAATTCCGGTGGATTATATCGCAACATAGCGGTCTGGCGGGTTTAATGCGTTTATTTTCTTGACATCGCCACTCGACTTTTCTAAATTGCAAAAAAAAAAGACTAATCCCTCCAAAAGTACCTGAAAATCTATATAGTTCGGTAGATCGGACATATGTTTCGACAAAACGCTTCACTTTAAATGTTTGATTTGTAATCGACGTTTCCAACAACATTTTTCAAAAATTACTTCACGCATCACGTCCAAACAAAATGGGGCTTGCATTCTAAAGCCTATCAATTTGACGGCAACCGGTTGGCATTGAGCCGGTTGGGTCAAGGGGGTAACGCAAGATGTCCCGTTTGGAAAAGCACATTCACATTCCCAATGACTTTATGAATTTTGACGAGACCGACAGCCGCCTGGAAGAGCAGGTCGAACGCCGGGGGATTGCATTTATCGAGGGGTTGGAAGGCATTTTTGGCCACGTCTACGAGCACGGCGGGAAAATCAAGGCCTTTACCGACTGGATCGGCCAATACCCGCTTTATTTTCTGATCCTCCGGGAGCGCGGCGGCGGTTTGCAGAAGGTTGTATTCGCTAATCATATCGCGGCGTTTTTATCTTACCCGGACTATGCCTACTCGAACGTCTACCGTGTCCCCCCCCTCCCATTTGGTCGTGATTGATTCTGCCACCGGGGCTATCGACTATCAGCGGTATTACAGCCTGCCGCGCTATTCAGCCGACGAGGTCGCAAAGAAGGTGGGAAGAAATCTGGCCGAAATCGGCCAAAATTACCGCCGGATTCTCTACGAGGAAGTTGAAAAGCGCCTGCCGCCCGCGGGCACGCCAATCGGGGTGGCCTTAGGCGGCATCGACAGCCTGCAGGTGCTCAAGGTGCTGGTTGATCTGAGACCGGATGACATTGTCGTCTACAACATCGAAGGCGAGGATACGCCACGCAATCGCAACGTTGCCCAAGCGTTTAATTTTCAACTGAAGGAGGTCAGCGTCCCGCGGGATCAGTTGCTGAAAGACGATCACCAGCTGCTTGATGACATCCTGGATCGCATCGAAGATTTTGATCCGATCGGCACCTATGCGGGAGCGTCCTGCTCGTTGATATTCGGCCGCATGCGGGAGGATGACATTTCGGTGGTGGCCACGGGCAGCGGCGGCAACGCCTGGAGCGGCATGTACATCCGGGATAGATGGTTTCAGATCAGTGAAGAGAATCTGCTCGAAGTATCGGTCAGACGCCGGCTGATTATGGGCTATCCCCCCGACTCCGGTCTTTACCGGCCCCATCAACAACTGGGGGGCGGCTGGTCCAGAGAGCTGGGTTCCCATGACATGAAACTGGGCGCTGATTTCGGGATCAGCAAACTGATCGAGCCCCATTTGAGTCGACCGGTCATGGAGTTTGGGGTGAATATCCCCGCCCATTACTGCAAATTCACTAGAGATGAAATTCAGGCGACCTATTCGGGGCTGATCAGGCAAAAACTTCTGGAGGATCTGGACTATTTTTACCAAAACCCAAACGGTCAATACATCATTGCCAGATTTCCAATTGTCTACGCCGCGTTCAAAGAGGATATACCGGATGAATTGTTCATCACCGGGGGCGCAAGATTGTATGATTCCATCGGCATGGCGGCGCTGATAGACTCCCTCGGTGGAGAAGAATTCCTGTTGAGCAAATTTAACGCCAAGTTCGGGGCCGAAGAAGTAGCCCGGCCATCCGCAACGTAAAGAATCCGGCTCGCAAAGTCCGGTTTTTCAATAATTGCATAAGGAGTTGACGAGCGTGTCCCGTCTAAAAAAACAAATCACCATCAAAAATGAATTTATCAATTTTGCCGGCAGCGAGCGCCGCTTGGAAGATAGTGTGGAAGCTCACGGGACCTCATTTATTGAGAGTCTGGAGGGCACCTTCGGATGCGTTTATGAGCGGGGCCAAACCATCAAAGCCTTTACCGACTGGATTGGCCAGTACCCGCTTTATTTTTTGATCATCCCGAATCCGGAAGGCGGTTTGCAGGAGGTTGTGTTTGCCAATCACATGGCGAGTTTCCTGTCATGCCGCGACTACGCGTACGCGAACCTCTACCGGGTGCCGCCATCCTTTTTGGTGACCATCGACCTCGTCTCCGGAAAAATCGACTACCAGCGGTATTACGGCCTTCCCCGCTATACAGCGGATGAGGTCGGAAAGAAGGTGGGAAGAAATCCGGCCGAAATCGGCCAAAATTACCGCCGGATTCTCTACGAGGAGGTTGAAAAGCGGCTGCCGCCTGATGGCACAAAAATCGGAATTGCGCTGGGCGGCATTGACAGCCTGCAAGTACTCAAGGTGCTGGCTGATTTGCGACCCGATGATATCACCGCTTACACAATTTTTGGATCGGAGACATCGCAAAACAGGGAGATCGCCGACTACTTCAAGGTAAGATTAGTCGATGTCTTCATCGAAGAAGATAAGCAATTCGAATCGGATCGTGACGGTCTCAATCGAATTCTGGATACCATCGAGGGCATCAATCCGCTGGACGTATATTGCGGCGTTGCATTTCATTATCTGTACCAGGCCATGTCAGACGACAACATCGAAGCCATCGCATTGGGCAACGCCGGCAATGCCTGGGCCGGTGCCCATTCCATGCGAACGGACTGGTTCAATATCGATCTGGCGCGACTGGTTGAAATACCCGTGAGAAGAAGAATGACCCTCGGCTATCCACCGGCATCCGGATACTGCCATCAGCAATTTGGCAGCGGTACCAACGAGGGTCTGGCGATGTATGATCTGAAATTGGCTTCCGCCTTCGGAATCGGAAAGACCTTGGAGCCCTTCATCTACCGAAAATTTCTGGAGTTTGCATTGAACATCCCTGCCGACCACTTCAAATTCAGTGAAGATGAGATCGGCAGCTGTTTTTCCGGCATGCTGTTGGACAGCCTTTTAAAGAACATCGATCTGTTTCCGCTTGATCGTGATCAAAAACGCATCATCCCCAGGTTGCCGGTTGTATACCAGGCCTTCAGGGACGAGATCCCTGACAGGTTATTCTATTTGACGAGTCAACGGGTTCAGGATTCGGTGGGCATCACCAATCTCATGGATAAACTGGGAGGCCAGACTTATATTTTGAATCGCTTCAACACGAGGTATCGAGCGCAGGAACCGCAAAGCACTTGAAGTCATACCAGCCGAAGGAGCCAGACGTCATCTGAAATATTTTGGACAGGACCGGCGACTGATCATACGCAACCCTGCCAACGCCCAAGGGGGACCGACATGAATCGTAATGAGAACAAAAACGAAATTAAAAAAATGATTATCAGAATCGCGGAACTCAACCTGCAACCGGATGATATCAAGGACGATGAGTCTCTGCGGGACAGCGGCATCGGTTTTGATTCCCTGGTAGTGGTGGCTTTAATTGCGGAACTGGAAAAAGGATTCGACATCATCATCGATGATGATGAGATAACGCGGGAGATATTTCATTCGATCAATTCAATCGAAGAATTTGTGCAACTGAAAAAATAGGTCGGTGGAAAAAAATGATGAGATCGGTAAAAATCGTTGGCACCGGCGCATATCTGCCGGGCAAGCCGGTTTCCAATGATGAATTGGAAAAACATCTCGGTGGAATCGGCAAGTACTATGCGGAGCTGATCACCATCAAACAACGACACTGGGTTAAAAGCCTGCAAACGGGGGAGCTGACTGAGAAGAACTCGGATTTGGCAGCCAAAGCCGCCCAAAGGGCCATCGCTGATGCCGGCTTAGCGGCCAACACAATTGATATGATTATCATGACCACCACCACGCCGGATTGTCTGTGTCCGTCAACGGTGACGTTTGTCCAGGAACAATTAGCCATCCCGGAGTGCTTTGCCATCGAAGTCAACACCAGCTGCCCGGGGTTTGTTCAAGGCCTTTCCATCGCAGCCCAGTTCATTAAAAACGGAGAACTTGACACCGCACTGGTGATCGGCAGTGAGGTGCAGTCATTCTTTTTTCAGCCCGATTTTGCCGGCAACCGCCGGGAAGATATCTTCAATATGTTCATGTTCGGCGACGGGGCAGGTTCAGTCGTTTTAAAAGGGGTTGATGAGGATCAGTTGGGCATCGGTTCCTATCGTGTCAACTCATGCGGCGCCGGTCAAGAACCCGGAATCATTTTGCCGGGCGGAACCGGTCTCGTTGGAAACGACTACCTCGACCCACCGCGGGTTTATCAGGATTTTGCCAAAGTAAAACAAATGGGGATTGTCATGCTTGAACGGTTAATCGAAGAAATCCCGCGTTGGACCGGTCTGGCATTCGAGTCGTTTGACAAGATTGTCTTACCGATGGAGTTGTCGATTTTACTCGAGCTCATGCCCAAACTCAACAAATTGAAAGACAAGACATTTTCGGTTGTCTCCCGGACCGGCTATCTGGGCAGCGCATTTTCGTTTGTTGCCCTGGATGAGCTCAATCGTCAAGGTATTATAGAAAAAGGGCAACGGCTGCTCGTCATCAACCTGGATGCCAGCAAATGGATGTATTCCTACATGGTGATTAACTGGGGATAGCGCTGTCCGCGGAGCAAGATGAATTTGCTGCTTAAAATGTGAAAATAACGCCCAGGCTGTAAAAGTAATCCAATGCCGAGCGAAACTCGCTGTCCGTGGAACCAAAATTCTGACGACCGACTAAAAAAAACTGGGTATGGTCCCCGACATCGTACTCAATGAGGGGGATGAACTGGCTGGAATTGTCGTCCAGGTTGTATGTGTAGCGAAAGACGAGATTGAGCACATCCCAGATCCGCGAGTGCTGGTATTGGGCCATCAAATAGTTCTGCCGCAGCTGTCTCAAGCCGGGATCGAGTGTCTGGCCCAGGACGGACTGCGCCAGTGAAGAGGCCGGCGGCGGCAGAAAGAAGGCCTGGGAAGCACGATCCCGCAGCGCATCGTAAAGATCCGTTTCATCGTCGTCATATCCCTCGCTGTTGTAAACATACTCGGCGGTCAGGGTCGGGCCGGACTGCAAGGTGTAGGAGGCGCCTAAAAGCAAGATCCCTTCAAAGGACGAGCTGTCTTCTTCGGTTGCAAGCATTTCGATACCGAGGGGCGCCGTCGGATTTTCAACCGGGTACAGCGCATTGGAGCCTTGGGCGACCGTGCCTTCGCCGTACAGCAGCAGTGCATCCGAAATCGTCCAGCCGGCGTAAGATCCCAGACGAGGCCGGTCATGCTCACGATAGGAGGCGATCAGACTCGCATATTTGCGGTAACCGGTATAGTCGATCTTGAGGGCGTAGACGGGTTCGAAATCCTCGGTAATGAAATCCTGCCGGCCCTCATCCACATTGGCAATCACAGAAAAACTCAAATCAGATCCCGTTACCCACACAAGGCGCGCAAAATCCATTCCGGGCACCTCGACTTTTGGATTTTGCAGACCATTGTCCCTGAAAAAAGGATTGGAAGGGGAAAGAAGATAGGAAGGTCCCCACTGCAGGTTCTCTCGCCCGCAGGAAGCGAATAGACCGTCGACCACCCTCAGCCGGGCGAGCCATTCATTCATAAACGACTCTTCATCCGTATCCGTATCCCCGCTGCGGCTGCCGTCTTCCCAGCGAGACCATTCGACAATCCATCTGGGTTTGGCCATGAGTTTCAGTCGGCGAAACTCCAGATACAAGTCCGGGCGGGGTTCCAGAAGGATGGTGTAACGGGGGATGTCCAGAAAATCGTTGTCGGGATTTAAGGTCGAATCACTGGGTTTCTGGGTTCTTGCGGTTAACAGGGTCTGGAAGACATAGCTAAAACCCTGCTGAATCTCATCTTTCACCGCCTGCAGCTCGGCCGAAGATTCTGACTCATTTTCAACCGTTGCCGCCGCGTCTTCCCGGGCAGCCATCGTCAAGTGCGATTCTGCAGCGGCATCACCTTGGATGGCCCATAAGACTACCACAATTAAAATCGATGTTAGCGCGCTTTGTTTTGTTTTCCGCCAACCACGCATAACGCAAAAGACCTAAAAATAGTTGAGGTCAAAATTTGAAGGGCGAACGGTCATGATGCGGTGGTCGATGAAATCCAAGGTCGTGACGTTGTTGCCGATCAGTGCATCTACGATGGTCATTTTTGAGATGAAGGGACGGGGGCGGTTGCGCAGTTGTATCTGGTTCCGGTGTTCAAAGCTGGCTGATTTGAGCAACTTGCCCGAAACCGCGTAATATTCCGCTTTGACCCCCACCAATCGATTTTTGGAAACCCAGTATTTGATGCCGTCATAGGTGGCTTTTCTGTGGATCGCTTTGAGGTCAAACACATAACAGCGTTCACCGTCGACAATTTCGTCTGCCAGAAATTCCGCCGCATAATCATCGGCATAATTTGTGGCGGCAATATCCCCGTAAGAGGCCCCTCCCACCAGTTTCTGGCGCGGAGACACCGGAACGGGTTTTCTCAAATTGGGTCTGCGAAACCACATGTTGTGGCTGACCATCAGCAGCTTTTGCCCCTTGACCTTGGGCGGGGATTTCATCAAAGCCAGAAAATCATAGCCCCTGGCTTTGACGTCCAGCGCTCTCTCCTGGATGCGGTCGTTGTCAACGGATTGGATCTCCACCTTCCATTTGACCCCCTCCAGGTTGCCCCGGGCTTCGTCCGCTCGTTTAAGGATCTCTTCAGCGGTCAATTCCGCCCCCGACAACTGGATAGTGCTACCCGCAAGCATCAATGCTGCTGCCACAAGGATTCGATAGATCTTCATGTCAATTTTCTCCGCCATCAACCGGCCAAGGGTTCTATGCGCTTTCGTTAACTTCTAAACATGGCCCAAGGCATCGACCACATTCTGCCGGGCGGCGCGTCTGGCCGGAATCAGAGATGCAAACAGACACAGAATCAACAAAAACAAAAAGCTGTAGCCCAGGTATGCGGGCACAATTTCAATCCGGATGGGTATGGTGATTGCGATTCGCGGCGGCGTCCACGTGGGTTTAAACCAGTTGAACCATCCCCAACCCAAAAAGGACAGCAAGGCACCCGTCAGCGTTCCGCAGATTCCCAGCAGGATGCTTTCCACCGCAAACAGCAACAGTACCCCTTGGCGCTTGAGCCCTAAGGCTCTCAAGGTTCCAATTTCTCTGGTTCTTTCAACCACCGACATGCTCATGGTGTTGGTGACACTCATTACCACGATAATAAATACGATGAGAAATAGAAAAATAAATATGACGTCAAACATATTTTTCACTTCGCGATACCATTGACTCATTTCATTCCAGGTCTTGACTTCCAGATTCATTCCGCGTTCTGATATGGCAGCCTCGAGGTGATCTCGCAACGATTCGGTGTGGGTTGCCTCATCCAGCAACACGGACACCCGATCGGCCCCCCGAGTATCGTACAGCATTTGAGCGAAACCGAATGGCACCTGCATCCATTTATCCTTCAATTCCTCGATCCCGACCTCAAACAGATGAAATACCTCCATATCCACCGCATTCATCTGTCCGTCCACCGTGGTACTCATGGCCACCGCATAAGCGCCCGGCGTGAGATCGAGCAGGCGCGCCAGATCTTTAGCCACGGCCACGCCATAGATTTTATCATCCTGAAGTTTGCGGCCTTCGAAATAAACCCCCAGCTTTTTCAAGTATTTTGATTCACTCAAAAATACATCCATGGCGGAAGGCACGATGCCCTGAGCGATAAATATCGTCGACGCATAGCCGTTGGAAACGATGCCGGAGATCATCAACTGCGGCGTGACCAGCAAGACATGGGGATTTTTCCGGCAGATCTCCTCCAACGCCCGGATTTCAGCCGGGGTCAACAGGTAGCCGGTCGGATCCAACCGTCCCTTTCCCAGATATCCTTTCTTAAAAACGGTCAGATGACCCTGGCATCCGGCATAAATTGCCGACTCACGGTTGCCGCGGTACATGTACTCCTGGAATCCCCCGAAAAGGTTGACCGCCGAGAAGCCGAAGGCGATGGCCAGAATCGTAATCACCGATCGTCGGCGGTTTTTGATCAAATTGCGTGATCCGATTTTAAGCCAGGCAATCAACTGCGCTTCTCCTCGCTGTATATTTGACCGTCTTCCAATTGAATCAGGCGATCCACCTGACCGAGCAAACGCTGATCATGGGTGGAAAACATGAACGTGACGCCTTCCTTATGGTTTAACTCCCGCATCAGCCCGATGATTTTCGTGGCGGTTTTGGAATCCAGATTTGCCGTCGGCTCATCGGCAATGACCAGGGCCGGATTGGCAGCCAAGGCCCGGGCAATGGCGACGCGCTGGTGCTGACCCCCGGAGAGCTTGTCCGGTCGATGTTTAACAAAATCCGACAGACCGACCTGATTCAGTCTTTGCAAGGCGCGCTTTTTGGCTTCCGCTCCGGAAATCCCCTGGATTTGCAATGGCAGCATGACGTTTTCCAGCGCCGACAACACCGCAATCAAGTTGAAATTTTGAAAAATGAAGCCGATGAGTTGATTGCGCATCTCCGATTGTTGGTCATCCGAGAGCTTGGCGATCTCTTGGCCTTTGAGGCTGACACTCCCTGATGTGGGTTCGTCGATGGCCCCAATCAGATTCAACAGGGTCGTTTTGCCGGAGCCGGACGGGCCCCACACGGCGACAAACTCACCCGCATCGATTTCCAGGGTGATGTCTTTTAAGGCCCGAACGATCGTCTCCCCTAGGCGGTAGTTCTTGGTAACCTTTTCTAAAACGACCAGCATGGCTGCAATCGCCTCCCGATTTATTGAGGTCATGCGCCGACGATGGGTGCTATTATTCTGACCCTGAAAACTTGCTCCTCTCATGCCTGCCGCAGAAAGCATATCGTCACGCGCGTCCTACAATTGCCGGGCAATCCCGGCGCCGGCCGCGACGGCTTCTTTTACACCTCTGGGCCTGGATGCGTCTCCCACCACATAAACCGGCAGCGCAAGCTCTTTTAATTCGTGGTTCAGGGCAGTATCGGGGGTGCGTCCGACTGCCAGGACTACCGTATTAAAGCCGCTGAGTTCCTTTTCCGCCCCCCGGGCTTTGACTATAGCTCCGCCTGAGATGACGTCTAGCACCTCCGTTCGGATCATGATGTTGACCTGCGCCTGACGCAGTCGCTTTTCAAGATGAAATCGGATAGAAGTCGGCAATCCTAATCCGATCTTGCGCAGCCTTTCGACAATGGTGACCGTTTTGCCCAGAGAGGCCAAATAGTCGGCCAGTTCGGCGCCTTTGGGACCGCCGCCGATAATCAGAATCGGGTCTCCCAGGTTGGCGCAATTATTGAAGGCTTCGCTGTAATTCGCGACGTTGTCACACACCGGACTTGTTTCCAGGGTGCAGCAGTGCGAACCGGTGGCGATGATGACCGCATCCGGCTTCTGCCGGTGGACGACGTCCACGGTGCAGGCCTGTCCGGTGATGATCTCGACACCCCGCTGCGGCAGCAGGTGCTGGTAATAGGCGATCAATTCCCGAAACACGGTTTTCATGGGGGGCAAAGACGCCTGTCTGAGTTGTCCGCCCAATTGCTGTTGGGCTTCGTACAGGACTACACGATGGCCCCTTTCGGCCGCAACTTTGGCAGCTTCCATGCCACCGGGGCCGGCGCCGACGACCAGCAGCTGCTTGCGCTTGAGCGCCAATGACGTTTTTGAGCGGATTTCCACCCCCACATCGGGATTCACTGCGCACGTCAGTTTGTCCTGGGATATACTTTCGAAACACCGATTGCAGGACAGGCACGGCCGAATTGCCGCAACAGCACCGCTGAAAGACTTTTGCGGAAGAAACGGATCCGCAATCAATGCTCTTCCCATGGCAACCAGGTCTGCCTGACCGCTCTGCAGAAGCGACTCGGCCTTAGACGGCGTTCGAATGCGACCGACCGCAATGACGGGAACATCCACGACCGATTTGATCTCAGCCGCCAAGTGAGCAAAGCACCCCTCTTCCAAATAGTAACAGGGCATATTGTAGGCATAAGACGCATAGGTGCACGCGGAAACGTGAATGGCATCCGCGCCGGCCTTCTGCAGATGGCGGGCGATAATCTTTGATTCGTCTATGCGTAATCCGCCCGCAACCATTTCGTCGGCGCTGATCCTGCAGATCAAGGGAAAATCGGGCCCCACCTGGCGGCGGACACTTTCCAGAACCGCCAATGCAAACCGGCAACGCCGGAGAACATCGCCGCCGTATTCATCCTGCCGCTGATTGGCGTGGGGTGACAGGAATTGGCAGAATAGATAGCCGCGGGCCATATGAAATTCCACCCCGTCACACCCCGATGCCTTAACCCTCAAGGCCGCTTGGCAAAAGGCGTCCACCAGCCCTGGAATTTCGTCGGCGGTCAATGCGCGGGGTACTTCTTTCATAATCGGACAGGCAACGGCCGAAGGCGCCACCGGCTGCTCGCCGGTGATCGTTGACAGTGTTTGCCGTCCGGCATGATTCAGCTGCACGACCACTTTGGCGCCCTCCTGGTGGACGGCTTCGGCCAGCCGGGCAAAGCCTTCGATGTAGCGATCATCATACAGGCCCACCATGTTTTCATGGGCTCGACCGGAAGGGTGGACACAAGCATGTTCCACGGTGAGATAACCGGCGCCACCTCTGGCGCGCTCGCGATAGTAAGCGATCAATCGATCGGTAAGGTATCCTTGCCGATCGGCGAGACGGGTTCCCATGGCCGGCAGCACAATGCGGTTTTTGACGGTCATGGCGCCGATTCTAATGGGCGCAAACAACCTATTGAAGTCCGGCTGGTTCTCCATTCGCTTGGCCTCTCAGACGATTCCCCGGTTGGGCCCAAACCGCTTGACCAGGAGTTAATCATACGTTCATCTATGCGCCTTATTGCGATCTTCTTCCGGATCCCGCTGCCTCCGAACTCAGTTCGTTTTCTTTACGAGCAAGCTGATATTTTGGCCTCCGAATCCAAATGAATTCGACAACGCCACGTTGACTTCCGCTTTTCTGGCCTGATTGGGTACGTAGTCCAAATCACAGTCAGCATCCGGAAATTCAAGGTTTATGGTCGGAGGAATCGTGGCGTTTTGCATGGCCAACAGGCAGGTAATCAGCTCGACCGCCCCAGCACCGGCAATCAGGTGGCCGATCATTGATTTTGAAGAACTGATCGGCATCCGGTAAGCGTATTCACCGAAAACGGCTTTGATCGCCAGGGTTTCCACTTTGTCATTCATCACGGTTGATGTCCCGTGCGCGTTGATATAATCCACCTCCGCCGGTTGCAGTCCCGCACCCTGCAAGGCAGATCGCATACTTTGGACAGCTCCCCGGCCGTCCGGTGGTTCATCGGTTACGCGATACGCATCACAAGCGGCTCCCACCCCGATGACCTCTCCGTATATTTTGGCCTCCCGCCGGCGGGCATGTTCCAGGCTTTCCAGAATCAGCACGCCGGCACCTTCGCCCAAAACAAAACCATCCCGTTTGGCGTCGAAGGGCCTGCTGGCCGACTGCGGGTAATCATTGTTGGTGGAGACGGCATTGAGTACGCTGAACACCAACAAAACCGTCGGCCCCGCCAACGCTTCGGTGCCGCCGCAGATCATAACGTCGGCGTCGCCGCATTCGATCAGCCGACAGGCGTCGCCGATAGCCTGGCTCCCGGCGGCGCAGGCCGAATCCACCGCCAAGCACGGACCACGAATGCCGTAAATTGAAGCGATTTTGGCACTGGCATATTCCGGAAAGGTGCTCAAAAAGTCGCGGCGAGAATGTTCGGCGTTGCGAGCGCACTCGGCAAATTTGAGCATGTCCCGTCGTCTCTGTCCGGCTTCGACGCACATCGACTGAAAGCTGGGGCCGCTCAGGTGGCGGATATAATCGTCCAATTCTTCGGTTACGCCGATGCTGATGCCGGTACGGGTGGAATTGAGCACCGCCGTACTCAAAGATGAATCCGATACTGCCATTCGGGCTGCGGCCGCGGCAAACTGAATACTTTTGCCGCTCCTCAAGATATCCTCGTTTTCGGTATAGTTGCTGATATCGAAATCAGCGGGCGTGATCTCGGCGGCAATCCGGCAAGGGTATTCGGTCACATCAAATGAAGTGACTTCCGCAACCCCGGATCTGCCGCAAACACTGGACTTCCAATAATTTTCCAGTCCCATCCCGATTGGCGTGACAACGCCCATCCCCGTGACGACCACTTGTCTTCTCATCATTTAGCTCTCCGCCTAAGAAAAGATCGAATCGATTTCCGGTTGCAGAGTGTCGAAAAGCCCTTTCAATTTTGCCGCGGGCCGGTCAGGTCGCGCGTCATCGTCCGACACAATGGCAAATGTCAGGCGCATGCCGGCTGTATTTTTCCCGTCCACCCTGATTCTGCCGTCGATCTCGGCGACGTTATTGTCCAAGGACTTCAGGGCGACCTCCAGTCTCATCTGGTCGCCCGGTCTGACGATCCTTCTGAACTTGGCGTTTTTGACTTTTGTCAGCCTCGTATAGGCTCTGAAATCCAGCGAGTGGGCGATAAAAATGCTGGCGGCTTGCTCCAACGCTTCCAGCATCAAAGCTCCCGGCATTATCGGAAATTCAGGAAAGTGCAAAGAAAAATAGTCTTCGCTGGCCGACACGTTCTTTATCATCGACGCCTTTTTGCCTTTTTGGATGTCCAAGATTCTGTCAACGAAAATAAATCTCACCCAACCCCCTCAATTTTTCCTTTAAATTGAGCGTTTTCACGACCGGGGCAACCCCTTCCAGCGGCTTTATTAAAGTCAGCACGGTCTCCCGAATCCTTTAGCTTTGCGGCGTTGACACTGTCTGGGAAGCCATCACCAGATCCACCAGCGAGTCAACGGTCAACAACCTCGACACCTTTTCCTGAATGGTTGCGGGATTGTCTTCCATGGTGACCTCAATCATTTGCTGAGAGTCAACCGTCGAGATATTGAAGCCTAAACTGCGAAGGTGTTCCATGACACCCTTGGCCACAATCTGGATGCCTCGCTCGACAGTGTCGGTTTCCATTTCGATATTGTGACGGGCACCGATTCGATCAATAATCAACTGGGTGTCCAAATCTGCCAGCTCTTCTTTTTCGTTCTCAGAAATTTCAATTTGGTACTGCTTTTGCAGCAATTGGCAGATCGTGTCCATTCGGATGCCTTTGGCCACCTCCGCGACCTGCCCCAGCTGTCGGGTGGGAAACTTAATGCCGAAGCCCTTCTCCAACCTGAAGGATATATCCAGAAAATCAATCGACTCGGCCCCCAGATCGTATATCAGGGAGGCCTCGGGCGTCACCTCGTCGTGGTCGACGCCGAGGGTATCCACCAGGATTTCTCTTGTTTGTTCAAACACTGATTGCCGGTCCAAGTTTGACATATTCAAGTCCTCCTTCAAGGGATTTCACTAAATCATTCCACCATCGACATTGATGACCTGACCACTGATATAATTGGCATCATCGGATGCTAAAAATGCAACCAAAGCCGCCACCTCCTCCGGTGTGCCGGGTCTGTTCAGGGCAATATATTCCTTGATATACGGTTTGGCTCTTTCGTAAATGGGATTGGTCATATCCGTTAATATCAATCCGGGGGCGACCGCATTGACAGTGATTCCTTTGGATCCCAACTCGAAAGCCATAGCCCTGGTAAAGGCATTGATGGCCCCTTTGGAGGAAGCGTAATTGCTTTGCCCCTTGCGGGGTCGCTCGGCAACAATCGAAGATATGTTGATGATTTTGCCGGATCTTTGCAAAATCATTGCCTTACCAACCGCTTTAGTGCAGTGACGAACGCCGCCGAAATTGGTCTGCATCACCGCATCGAAATCGCTGTCGTCCATCATAAGCAGCAGCGAATCGCGAATGATGCCGGCGTTGTTCACCAAAATGTCCAGACGGCCGAAGCGGCTGAGGATGGTCTCCACCATTTGATGGGCTTGATGCGCATCGCTGACGTCGACCTTCATACCGACGGCGGTCCCTCCTTGGCGCTCGATGGCTTCCACCGTTTCCTTGGCAAGCCGGTCATTGCTTCTGAAGTTTACCATCACCGTGGCGCCCTGCCGCGCCAGGGTTTTGGAGATGGCTTGACCGATACCATTAGCGCCGCCGGTAACCAGGGCGACTTTGTCCGTTAATTTCATTGGCATCTCTCAGTTGATCAGTCGCGGAACGCCTTGACAATCAAACTCGCGCTCTGGCCAAACCAGCCCACTGAATTGCACAGCCCGCAGTTAATTTCCAAGGGCCGTGCCTGGTTGGGAACATAATCCAAATCGCAGTCAGGGTCGGGATACGCATAGTTGATCGTCGGTGGTATCATATTGTTGTGCATGGCCAGAATACAGGTGATCAGTTCAATCGCCGGCGACGCCGACCACAGATGACCCGTCATGGGTTTGATCGAACTGACGGGCAGTTGGTATGCGTGGGAGCCGAAAACCGTTTTTATGGCCCGGGTTTCTAGTCTGTCTCCCGCGGGGGTTGAATCGCCGTTGGCACTGATGTAATCCACAGCGGTGGTTTTGAGCGCCGCATCGCAGAGGGCATTTTCCATGGATGTGACAAGGCTGCTCTCATCGTCAGCTCGCTGCCGCTGCATTGGGCCGGCCGCAGTTCCGTAACCGCTGAGCTCGGCATAGATTTTGGCGCCGCGTTTACGGGCATGCTGCAGCCTTTCTAGGATGACGATTCCCGCCCCTTCACCCAGCACCATGCCTTTGCGCCGGGCGTCAAACGGTCGACAAGCCTGCCTGTCGGCAGCCGTGGCCAAAGGCAGATGCAAAGCGCAATCCATCAGGTGTTGCGGATAAATGGTTGCTTCCGTTCCTCCGGCAATGACGATGTCGCACTTACCCTGCGACAACAGTCGGTAGGCGCCCCCGATGGCCTGGGAACCGCCCGACACGCTGGTGACGTGCGTATTGACGGGTCCCCTGCAGTGGTAGGCAATGGCGATATGGCAAGCGACCAGGTTGGTGATGTTTTGCAAGGTATGGACCGGATTGATATTCTCAATGAAAACCGCACCGTACTTCGCGGTATCGAGGGTACCCGGAACCCTGGCGGATTCTGATGACAGTAGGATGTTTATTTTATCCTCCATGTCCCGCTGTCCGTAGGTGGTTCCCAGGTATACCCCGATTCTGTCTGGTTTAGGCGCTGGCAACTGCAAATTTGAGTCTTCAATCGCCATGCCAGCCGCCATCATGGCGAACAACCCGTTGCGGCTCAATAGCTTTAATTGCTTCCGTTGCTTCAGGTATCTTTTCGCCTCAGGCAGGGTTATTTTTACCTCGCCGGCGTAGGAAACGGGCAGCGAGGACGTGTCAAACGACGCAATCGGACCGATGCCGGAGTTACCGGTGATGATATTTCTCCAGTAGGTCTCCAGATCTAAGCCGATCGGTGTGACCAATCCCAGCCCTGAAATGACGATTCTGCTCTCCTTCAATATTGACTCCTCAAACCAACGTTTGCCGTCGAAACCGAGTAGTCACCAATAAACTTTGCCGAATTCTTCAACAGGGATGCGAAGATCTCTCTTTTATTAGGGTCGCCGATATCCGCGAGCCGAAACAATCCCAATGTAATTGCGGCTTGGGCAATAAGGTCGTCATCTGCGGTTACCGTTGACTCGAACAAGGCGGCATCCTCGTGTTCAGAGACCAACCGAACGTCAAGGAGCATTCGGTCGCCGGCCAAGAGCGGTTTTTGAAAGGTTGCCTCGTTGACCATCAGCAGCAGCGCAAGGGCGCTAAATTCCGTTGTCGCGAATATAAGCAAGGCTGCCGCGTCGGCGACGGCTTCCAGAATTAATGAGTTGGGGACCTGGTCTGACCGTGGAAAGTGATCGTCAAAGTACTCCTCCGTCCTCGCAAAGCTTTTTTGGGCCAGAATACGCTCCGCCTTGTTTAGTTCTATAATCTTATCGATAAAATGATAGTTCATATCCACTATCTAGCGGCACGTTAATATCTCCTTGCCGGCGGCATACGGAAACATCGCCCCGCGGGCTTTCGCCCGGCGCAAAATCATCTGTCGGCCCCAAGGACATCGCCACCGATGGCCCCTTCGGAGGATCGGTGTTGCCGGCCGATGAAGTCGGCGGCCTTTTTGTAGAACATCGGCAGCGGATCATGACGGCCCACGGGAACCTGTTGGCAGATCGTCAGGGACCTGTCCGGAGACAGGGGCAAGGCGGCGCCGTCCATGAAATCCTGGAATATCATGTATGCCGCCCGGCTGATGTAGCAAACTCCGCCGGCACGATGAAAGATCGGCTGCATCCGGCGCCATATCGTCTGCAGGGGCTCGTCCTTAATATTGCCGAAAGACATCGGAACCAGGACGCAGGGCGTTACGTTCCCATCGTTTTCGATTGCAAGATAGTGGTATCCGGCGCCGCAGCCAAACATTTCCAGGCCTTCAATGGTCGGAAAAGACATCACATTGGGGTAACGTTTCTAGGAATTGGCCGCTCTCTGGATTTTTTTTATCCGGTTGATGCCCGCACGGCTGAGACGCACTTTACCTTTATGCAAGGTTTTGAGAAGTTTGCCGGATGGCAGGGGAATACCGATTCTGACTTCATGAGCGCCCCATTGCTGCGCACACTCGAGATAGCGGTAGAGGTTTTCTTCTTCAGTCATCTCACCAGATGGGATGATCGTGACGGCCGTGTACACACCGAGGCTTGCGAAAATGTCAACTGCGTCAACTGCAATCTGAAAGGCTCCCTGATAACGCCTTTGCTGGTCATGCTTATTCGGGTCGTAATGATCGATACTGATGATGGCTGAGTTAAGGCCGCAATCGGTCAACTGGGACGCCCGTTGCCGGGTCAATCCATCACCTGAGGAGTAGAGTATCGTGCTGGATCGATTGTCAATAGCGGATAGGATCATCTCCAGATCGCTTCTGAGAAGCGGTTCTCCGCCGGTGATGCCCAGCACACAGGCACCCAGGTCTTGCAACTCCCGGATGCCTTTCAATATGACTTCCAAAGGGAGATCTTCTCCCCACCGGCCCTTGCGATAGCAATGTCGACAACGGTAGCGGCACCGTCCGGTTATATTAAAATCACCAAGATACAGGCGTCGATCCGACCTGAGCTGCGACCCTGCAAAAGCCACCGCCTGCTCGAAGGCTTTACTGGGAAAAGGCGGAAAGAAGGAGTTCAGATAAGTTTTGTTGCCAAGTCCGATGAATTTCATATCATCAAAAATTTCTTTCAGACTCAGCAAATATCGAATCGGAAGCTTGCGGACCTCAAGATTGAACAACATCCGGCCCAAGACCCGGTATTTATGCCAACCAGTGAGTTGGGTGAAGCTTGATCTGCCTTTCGACGCTCTGATACTGTTTTCCGATGCAGACCATTTGAATGTACCCGGTCTTGTGCCACTGTCCTGCATGTGTTGATCCTCCAATCTGTATCATTCAGCCGACAAACGCAAAAGGCAGTCGGAGTGAAAATTTACTTTAGGAAGAAGCTCGACAAGGTGTTCATTCAATCATTTTTTATTATTATTAGCCTTTGAATTCCGTTGTTGTTGTGATTGTTGGTGTCAAAAACTTAATGGCGCCGGGGTAGGACAAAAACCTCAGGCGGCTGGAACACCAACGCCTGGTTTTATTTCGAGACGGACCGTCGGATAAGGGCATTGCCGATAAGCAACTTCCAGAGTTGGACGTATGATTTTGCTTATCAGCATCAACCACGCCTGTCTGCCAGCAGCATTTTTCTGTTCGGAACTGCGTAAGATCCTGAGTTAAGTATAAATAGCAGCTGGCAATTTATTCAGATGGAGATTTTTCCCGACTATAAATTACACAAATTTGGATGTCAAGAAAATACCCTGTCTGGATTTAAGCCGTTTGGAGTTTGTATCTCTTGATGGGCCGGGTATCGGCCGCAACAACACATTGGGTGCAGTTTTCACACAGGGCTTTTTCGCCGGCTTCCGTTCTGAATTTATTTGGCAGAGCGGGTCAAGCCAAAAAATCAAGGCTGATAAGGTCGTGTGACGTCTGGAGATGGGTAGGAACATATTGCGCCGCTGCTTTAGTAATTTCAGCTGTATATCGGTGACAACCCTCAAGGTGGCGTTACTTTTGATACTTAATCCGAGCTATTCATCAATCACTTTTGCGCTGAAACCGGTCTGGTTGATCTTGTCCACAATTTCTTGTTCAGCCACCTTTGCTGGATCGTAAAAGACTTCGCCTTTTCTTTTGGAGTAACTTATGCTTGCTTTTTCAACGCCGTCAAGCCCTTCCAGGGCTTTTCTAATGATCAGCGGTCAGACGGCTCAGGTCATCCCTTCGATTTGGAGAATGACTTTATCGGTGCCGGAGGCATAAGAGGTTGCATAAAGCATCAACGCCGCAACAAGCAGCGCAAGAAAGAGTGACTGGATAGATTTTTTTTCATTGTCATATTCACCTTTGATACAGGGATACGACGATATCGAATTTTGCCCCAGGAGTTTATCTATGGTTGATACCTGAGTCGCTAAGTAGGGTGGGCTCTGCCCACCTTTGACAGATAAAATCAGCGATGTTTGGTGAGCACAGCCATCCCACGATAGGGCAATATAGCAACTTTATGGTAATATCGATGAAAGTGGAAATCCTTTGGTCTTATTTGCTTTTAGTAAACCCGGAACGTCGAACCCTGAACCCTTCAACCTATGATGCAACACTATCCTTCAAGGAGGGGAGCAATGAGCCCGGGGAAAACATTAAATACAACGGACAGAATTACCACGATGGTCGCAAATATTAGAATCGCCAGATTCAGCCTCCCTGCGCGCATGGGGCAACCACAGGCGGCACTGATCTTCTTATCCCGAAAAAACATATAATAGCCGAAACCAACCCCAATGACGCCTAGCGGAATGAGTATATGGCTATATTTCATGGTCGTCATCATGAATGCTCCGCTTCCGACACCGGCCAAAACCACTGCCATCGGCAACACACAGCATAGAGAAGCTGCAAATGCCGAGGCCAGGCTGATCATTCCGGATTTTATGTCAAAAATTCGCATCGCTATAGCCCCTGCAACCGGTATTTGGTTCCTTCTTAATTAACGAGCCTATCTACATTTTTAAGGTTAGTGTGACCGTATCTGTCACACCCATGGTGTAAGATCTCCTTAAAAGAACAAACGAAAGGAGATCTTATGAATATCGATCAATTAAGAC